>Ga0315534_1000160_pt1 | contig 41726 bp, 36 predicted proteins | sample SalMarSW160240MG_FD_203094 | JGI IMG/M metagenome (GOLD analysis project Ga0315534, IMG submission 203094) | Salt marsh sediment microbial communities from the Plum Island Ecosystem LTER, Massachusetts, United States - Salt Marsh Sediment SW1602-40 ... | reverse complement strand
GCATCACCGTCAAGTCAAGCACTTCCCCACCGTTTTCTTCAACGATTGGCGGGATCAATTCCGCAAGGAGCTTACCGACCTCGCCTTCAAGCACAGGGCGGCGGAACTTCGGACACCACACGAGGTGGTAATTTATCTGATACGCAGCGTGGCGGGTTCGTTTAGTGTCCATAAACAAATTATGATACTCTTTAGAGGGGATGCACAAGCAGGGTGTCAGCCCTTCGGGCTACCCGCATTCCCCTCCCCCCTAAAGGAGGGAGTACCCTGCGGGATTTTCTATGGCTAAACCTCGCTCCGTGCGCCTTTACTATGCCAGCCGATTCCGGGTAGACTTAGCCTTTCGCCCTTACCTATTACTCACAGAAAGCATTCGATGAACGACGAAATCTCAACCCCCAACGAACTGACTCTAAGCCGAGATCTCGATCTCTTCACGGTCACGATGATCGGGGTCGGGGGTATGGTCGGCGCGGGTATCTTTGTTTTAACCGGTATTGCCGCCGGGATCGCTGGACCGGCTCTCATCCTGGCCTTCTTTCTAAACGGTTTGGTCACTTCGCTGACCGCCATGTCTTATGCCGAACTTGGTTCGGCGTTCCCGGGCGCCGGCGGAGGCTACCAATGGATTCGGGAAGCGCTGGGGACAACACTGGGCTTCATGGCTGGGTGGATGAGCTGGTTTGCGCAGGCGATCGCCGGAAGCCTGTATGCATTGGCGTTCGGGCGCTTTGCCGCAGAACTCCTGGCCATGGCCGGCATCCAGCCGGCTGGGCTCTCGATCGAGCAGTTCGCACTTGTACTCATGAGCCTGGTGATCGTGCTTTTCACGCTCCTGAACGCTTGGGGTGCATCGGAAACTGCCTCGGTCGGAAATATTCTTACCATGACCAAAATCGGGATCCTGGCATTGCTCGTGGTCCTGGGCAGCCTGGCCATGGCCCGTACCGATCAATGGCATGTGCGTTTCAGCTCAGGATTCCTTCCCAACGGCGTCCTGTCCGTGTTTGTCGCCATGGGACTAACTTTCATCGCCTTTGAAGGTTATGAGATCATCGCTCAATCCGGTGAAGAGGTGATCAACCCCAGGCGTAATATCCCACTGGCCATCTTCCTTTCGATCGGGATAGCGGTGGTGATCTATATCCTGGTCGGCACAATCGCCATAGGCGCCATCCAGCCACCGCCGGGGATTACCGCATCTGAGTATCTGGGCGAAATGGGTGAGCTCGCAATCATCGAGGTTGCGCAACAGGTTTTCCCGCTGGGAGTTGGCGGGTTGATACTGCTCTTGAGCGGTCTCGCTTCGACCACTTCGGCGCTGAACGCCACCACCTACGCCGCCTCCCGCGTGTCCTTTGCAATGGGCCGGGATCACAATTTACCGAAATTCTTTGCCCGGATTCATCCTCTCCGCCGGACACCGTTTATGGCTGTCATCTCGACCGGGATTCTCATGTTATTGATGGCCTGGACGCTCCCGATTGGGGATGTAGCATCGGCCGCCAGCATCATGTTCCTGCTGCTTTTCCTGCTGGTAAACGTAGCCGTGCTCTACTTAAGGCTGCAGCAACCCGAGCTAGAGCGAGGTTTTCGCGTCCCCTGGTTCCCGTTTCTCCCTGTACTGGCGATCATTTCCAATGGTTTCCTCGCCATGCAGGTGTTCAATTTCAGCGTGATCGCATGGTACACAGCCATTTTCTGGGTGGTGGTCGGACTGTTGGCACACTTCATCTACTTTCGCCGGGTCGAGGAGATGGAAAGACCGATGGAAATCCTGTTGGAGGAGGTCCTGGTCAGCCGCGATTACTCGGTGCTGGTTCCCGTGGCGAATGAGGAAAATGCACGCGTGATGGGAAAGATTGGAGCCATCCTTGCCCTCGAGCACCAGGGTGAGCTGCTTGCACTGCACGTGATTAAAGTTCCCCGGCAGCTCTCACTTGTCGAGGGACGCATCTTCCTTAAAGCGGGTCGCAGCACGCTGGAGGAAGTGATCCGACAGGCGAAAAGCTATGATGTCCCCGTCCATACCATCATCCGACTGGGGAGGAATGTGGCCACCGCAGTGCGCCGTACGGCTGAGGAGAATGCCTCAGATCTGATTGTGCTTGGATGGCCAGGGTATACCCAGACCACAGGACAACTCTTTGGATCGGTGATCGATCCGATCGTTGACAATCCACCAGCAGACGTAGTCATCGTTCGTCACCGTGCCTGGCGCCCGCTGCGCAATGTGCTCGTCCCGGTGACGGGAGGTCTGAATTCCCGGCGCGCGGTTAAGATGGCGGTGAGCATGGCCCGGGCGGAACCAGAACCAGCCAGGGTGATTGTCCTGCATGTCGTCCCTGTTGGTTCTAGAGAGGCGGCCCGTATTCGCGGCCAGCGTGCCCTTGAGGACGGACTGGACGGTATTGAGTATGACCGGGTTGAGCGGCGGATCGTCGAAGGCAGTGACCCCGGGGAGGCGATCCTGGAGCAGGCTGATGGGTGCGATCTGATCGTGCTCGGTGCAGCAGAAGAGCCGGTCTTCCGCAATTTCCTGGTCGGACCCGATACTGAGCGCATCGCCCGCCGGGCCAAGGTTACGGTCATGCTCGTCAAACGGCGCAGTTCCCCGCTGCACTCCTTCGTTCGCAAGGCTTTGATCGAGCCCACCAAGCCCAAACCGATCCGGTAGGCTAAGGCGTCTGTCAATGCGGCTATGGATACCTGGTGACCACAAGCGGGAACCGTGCCCCGACCGTTATCATCGCGCACTCCTCGACCCCCTCTATTCGCAACTTGAATAGCCTCATTTGACGTGGACATCTTGCGCACATCCGCTGAATCACGCACAATGCAGCCGTCAGGCAGGATACCGACAATACATCGCTTTCGAGGTGAAGCCCGGTGATAACAAACGGAAAACTGCTGTTCCTTTGCGCAGCGACTGCGACCCTGATCGCTGGATGCGGCCGAGGGACACCTCCACCGGCGGAGCCCCTAATAAACCAGACAGAGGTCGATCTCCCGGAAGAAATTACTGTACCCACAGAAACCGCGCCGCCGGCTCCCACCCCAACCGCGACGCGCAAGCCATTTGACCAGGATTCGATCATCCAACTTGTCCCTGAACGGGCGTTTTCGATGGGGGCAGCCGTAAGGGCGGTCTCGATTTCGTCGGATGGAGTGCTTGTGGCTGGTGCCTCCGGCGACGACCAATCCTATGAAATTGGGGTCTGGTCGCTTGAATCCGGGGAACAGGTGGTGGCAATGGAAGGTCACACCGCCATCATCTGGGATGTTGCCTTTTCACCTGACGGCCGCTACCTGGCCTCTAGCTCCAAAGATTACACGGTCCGGGTCTGGCAGGTTTCCGATGGTGCACAGGTATTTCGCTTCGACGCACCGGGGGAGATCACGAGCGTTGCTTTTACCCCGGATGGCCGATATCTGGCCTTCGGTGGTGTAGAGAACTGGCCTGTCGCGGCGGTCTGGGTCCTGCAGGTCGATGGCTGGTCGCAAATTGCAAAGGTGGCAGAGGGCTGGAATATCCCAGCCATCGTCTTCACACCGGACAGCCGCTTAATGATCGCCGGTGGAATATCACGCAATATGCGGGCCTGGTATATACCCGAGGGAAGCGAGGTCTACCGGCTCTACTACCCAGGCCAGGTATACGACCTGGCGCTTTCCCCCGATGCGCGTGTCCTGGCCTCGGCTCCCTGCATCCTCTCATCCGCCAATCAATGTGCCGAGGTCGAACTCTGGCTGCGGGATTCCGGAACCGGGGAGGTGTTGAAGCAGGTAAGTGCTGGCTCGAGCGCGGTTCAGGCCTTGACCTATTCTCCCGACGGGGGCTTGCTCGTGGCCGGGAACCAGGTCGGGTGGCTCCAGATTTGGGCCATGCCGGAAGCCCGCCCAATCGGTGTGCTGCAGCTTCACCCGGGCACCGTCGAGGATCTGGCCTTCAGCCCGGATGGGAGCCGGCTCGTGAGTGCCGGTTCGGATGGGACGATCTGTGTCTGGCGAACCCCATGAGGGCGAGTCCAAGTTTGCGGAGTTACGCTCCACCTGCTCGAATTCAAACAGGAAAAATCGGAAGCACGATCAACGCGAGCGGATTATTCTGGAGAGCAGTCTGAGATGAGTCATTGGATTTTGGTCCGGTTCCTGCGGCTCCTTACAACGATCTTGTGCCGGATCGATGCGCGTGCCCTGTGCCGTGTTCCCAATTCCGGACCACTGATCCTGGTGACCAACCATATCAATATCCTCGAGATCCCGGTCCTCTACACCCACCTCCAACCGCGCCCGATCTCCGGGTACTTCGCTGCCTATCGTATGAAGAATCTGTGGCTGCGCTGGCTCCTGACGACCTTTGGTGGGATCCCGGTCGAGCGCGGCAGACCTGATCGGAGCGCGATGCGCCAGGCCGTCGAGCGCCTGCGGCAGGGTGACATCTTCGCCCTGGCTCCGGAGGGTACGCGCAGCAAAGACGGGCGTCTACGCCGTGGCCACGCGGGGGTAGTGCTCCTGGCTCTTGAGACAGGAGCGCCCGTTCTTCCGCTCGCGTTCTGGGGAAGTGAAAACTGGCAGCGTAATCTTAAACGGTTGCGCAGGACACCCTTTGAGATCGCGGTTGGACAACCTTTCAGGATCAAGCCAGCCCCGCACATCCCAGACCGGGCCTACCGGCAAGCAGTCGTCGATGAAATCATGGTCCAGCTTGCCGAATTGCTTCCGCCGGAGTATCGGGGGGAGTACGCTGATGCGCCTACAGATGCTCCGCTCTACCTGGAGTTCATCCCGGCAGATAGGCAGGCCAGTTCTAACGCAGGACAAATCTCAGATCGAACGGTTTGAACTTTGAATTGGGATCGATTCGGAGGGGGCCGTCATTCCGAATCGAAGCTGACAGGCTTGGTGGTTGAGGCCAAATCCGATCCCGGGGTGCATGCCGGGCGGAACACAGCCAGTAACCTCAGGAATGTGACGAGAATGAATCTCGTTCGGGGTGGGGAGAGGGAGATCCCGTCGTCACTCTGCTCCTCGCGATGACGGATAGGGAGGGCGCATACGGTTACTTGTCATTGCGAGCCCTGCGATGCATGGCGTAGCAATCTCCCTATTGGTTCCGGGGTACCGCGAAATAGGAGCTCGCGTTGTCGCGGAGTTTATCCCGAGCCATGACGATGGGCTTCTCGCGATGACGGACAGAGAGAGGGTGCTGCGCTCCTCACGATGATGGGCCGCTGTCCTGAACTTAGATCAATTAGCCTGCACTTCCAGGTCGGTCAGATCGATCAATGAGACCTCGCTGAGTGGGCAGATCCAGGAGCCGGCTCGCTCGAAACAGGAGATCCAAGGCTGCGTTTGGTCCGCAAGGCGAACGCTGACTGATTCCGGGGTATTACCCTGTATTGTTTCCACCTGGAGATGAACCTCTCCGACCTGCGCCGGGTTATTTGGATTGAGCCGGTAACTCAGGTTGAGCACGCTGGCTGGGGCGGATGATTTCAGCTCGGTCGCTGCGCTGGCGCTGGTTGCCAGGGGAAAACCGCCGCTCACAGCAAGGATCAAATTCCCAGCCAACAACCCGACCAGGAGCGTGAGCAAGACATTGCGCATTCTCAGTGAGATGTTCTGGTTGAGTGTTCTCCGTCCGATGGCTGAAGTGAGCATGGTGTTGCGTGTTCCTGTCTGGTGTGAGGTGACTGAATAACCACTGATAATAGGATAGCGTGTCGGTGCTCATTTCACATCCGGTAGATGATTGATATTTCCTCCCGCTGGAGGCGGAAATAAATAATCCCCCGGATGGGGGATGGTGATCCATCTCTCGGGGGGAGTTTCGAGAATTAACTGGTCCGTTGGTACCTATTTATGAATAACCAGGCCCTGTTCGATGGCACGGGTGACCGCCTCCACCCGGTTCGAAGCGTCGAGTTTCGAGAGGATATTGCTGACATGAGTCTTTACGGTCGCAGTGCCGATTACCAGTTCATCGGCAATCTCGCGGTTCGTCATACCCCGTACCATCAAGACCAGGACTTCGCGTTCGCGTGGGGTAATATCGAGCCCGATCCCAGTTGGCCTGGTCGGAGACTCGGTAAAGCCGTTTGCTATGCGGGGGGATTGAGGATTACCCTGTGCCAGTGCCTCATACCGCCGCAAACGTCCGATGACAGCTGCGATCAGGTCTTCAGCGTCGATCGGTTTGCGCAGGTAATCGTCGGCTCCAAATTCCTTCCCAAAGCGAACATCCTCACCCTCGCCCTTTGCGCTTAGAAATATGAACGGAATCCATACCCAATCCGGATTGCTGCGTACGCGCTGGAAGAACTGGTATCCATTCATATGGGGCATCATGATGTCGGCGAGGATTAGGTCTGGGGTTTCGACTTCAAGGATGGTCAGTGCCTGCAGGCCATCCATTGCCGTCATTACCTCAAAGCCGTTCAGCTCAAGGACTTCGGCGACACTTTCTCGGATGATGTCTTCGTCTTCGACCAGGAGGATGCTTTTCTGGGTCAAGTTTATTCCCCCGATTCAGAACGTTGCGGGATGAGTTGCTTGTGGATCCCGGGAAACCAGAGCGTAAAGCTGGCGCCATTGCAGGATTCCCTGCCCGGGACGACTTCGATTGTCCCGTGGTGTTCCTGTGTGATCTGCTGTGCGATCGCCAATCCCAGCCCGGTTCCAGGCGCCCTGGACTTGAGCCCGGTTTTGCCACGGAAGAAGCGCTCGAAGATATAGGGCAGCTCATCCTGCTCGATGCCTGGACCCGTGTCATCGACCTCTATCCCAACCCAGGGCAGGCCATCAATTTCCTTCGAGCGTGTACGAACCGTAATCTGCCCACCAGGCGGGGTATAGTTTAGCGCATTTGTTAGCAGCACGCTTAAGGCTTGCCCGACCAGGCCAGGATCAACGTGAATCAACTCGGTTTCGGCCTCATCATCGAAGACCAGTGATATCTGGCGTTCGTTCGCCAACAGCATGCGGTCGTTTGCATACTCACTGGCAATCTCGGCAGCACTCACCTGCCGCAGATCGAGTTCTACTTTGCCCTGCTCCAGTCGGGACAGTCGCAGCAAATCCTCGATTAACTTGTTCAGGCGGTCGATTTCACGTCCCATTCGTTCGAGATATACGCTGGACTTGGTTGGATTCATCTCGAGCAGCGAATGGTTCAGTTTCAGGCTCGTTATGGGCGTGCGAAGTTCGTGGGATACGTTCGAAACGAAGGCGTCCTTCATTCGCTCCACGTGTTTAAGCGCGCTGATGTCGCGGATTGTGCTAACGATGCCGTGGATCACGCTCTCGCGGGTGATCGGCGCCAGAGCGAGCTCAACGTCGAACTGGGAGCCGTCCTTGTTCTCTCCGGTGATTTCGAAACGATCTGTGACCAAACCCTCCACGACTTCCTGCAGGTGTTGGTTGCAGCGACCCATCTCATCGATTGAAGTCAGCATCGATAGTGACTGACCGTGGACTTCTGCCTCGGTATACCCGAAGAGAGTGGAGAAAGCCGCATTGCAAAGCTCGATCGTTCCGTCGTTTTTTAGCAGGAGCACAGCATCCGGGCTGTTATCGAGGATCGTCTCGACCCGGTCCCGGGATTGACGGAGCTCGCCGGTTGCCTCCTCGACAGCCTGCTCAAGAAATTGGCTATGGCGTTCGAGCTCCTGATACAGCATGGCATTCTCGATCGCTACCGCGGCATGGATGGCAAAGGCTCCCAAATCGCGGGCGTGAGCCGGTTGGAAGAAATCCGGGGTTGTGCTGTCAAGGTTCATAAAACCGATCACGGTATCTTCGACGACAATCGGGGCACACAGGTAAGAACGGAGCCACTCCATACCTTCAACCCGGACCCAATCCGGATCTTTGCTGACATCGGCAATGATGACAGGTTCCTGGGTATCAAGCATCCGGCGGAAATGTACCGTCTCATGCAGATCGAACGTGATACTTTGGACTTTGGTCTCATCAACACCGAATTTGTCAAATCCCCGTGAGACAAGGATCCTGAGCGTCCTGCCGTCGGTATCCAGGGTCATGATGTTCGCGGCATCATGCGGCACAACCCGTCCGAGACTTGTCAGGATGCCCTCGAGCACTTCATTGAAATTGAGGGTGCTGTTAAGGGCCATCGAGGCTTCACGCAGCGCTTCCGCGATGTTGCGCTGATCCTGAGCCAGACCAAATAAACGCGCATTCTGGATCGCGGTCGCTAGCAAATTGGCAATCGTCAGGAGCAGTCGTTCATCATGATCGGAGAAAAATGCTGGCTGCCTCGATTCGGCATTGATGACGCCCAGGACTTCACCGCCGCTGACCAGGGGCACGCACAGCTCCGACCGGATCCCGGATGTGGAGACGATGTAGCCTTCATACTGAAGGGCATCTGCCACCCGGATCGGGATCCCCGTTTTCACCACCATCCCCGTAACCCCGGTCCCGACCGGGATGAGATCCTGGAAATTCTCGATGGGAAGACCATGATAGGAAGGGTGGACACGCAGTGCCTCCCGTTCATCATCGAGGACCAAAGCCCCCACATGATCGGGATAGAAGGTTGCCGAGATGATCTGGGTGACACGATCGATGATCTCATCCTCGTCGAGCGACATCGCGCAGGCGCTGGCGACGGTTTGAAGCGTAGACAACTCCTCCACCTGGCGACGCAGTTCTGCATCTGAAGCTCGTTGGTCTGTGAGATCGGAAACGACGGCCCACGTGCTCTGAACCCCCCCATCCTCATCGAAGAGGGGTGAGGCGGAGACCTGCATCAGTCGCTCCGAGCCGTCCTTGCACAGCATCGTGATCTCGTACTGGTTGCGGTGGCCGAGCATGCGGCGCTGTCCAGTTTGCCCGCGTGCAATCTGTTGCGCGGTTTCGCTCATGAATTCGGAGATCGATCGCCCTAGCAACTCTTCTTGCTGGTAGCCAAGCATCTCAGCGAAAGTCGGATTCACATAGGTAAGGATTTCATCCAAATTACTGATGCCGATTCCAATGAATGCACTCTCAGCGACAGCCCGGTATTGTTCCTCACGCGAGCGCAGTTCTTCCTCAATGGTCTTGCGTTCGGTGATATCGCGCTGGGCAGCCAGGTAGCCTATGATCTCACCCGCTTCATTTGTGATCGGGCTGACCGAAACCTCAACCGGCACGATCCGACCGGAGCGCTTTCGGTTAACGAATTCCGCCCGCACGGTCTCGCCCCTCGTGATGCGCAGCCAGAAATCTTCATAGACTTCAGGCGGCATCATCCCGCTGCTGAGGATGCGGGGCGTGGTTTTTCCGATGACTTCCTCCGGCTGATAGCCGTAGACCCGCGTGAACTGCGGGTTGACATAGGTCAGGATGCCTGCTGGATCGGTCATGAAGATGACTTCGCCCGAGGCTTCTACAGCTTTGTTCAGACGAATGATCGTCTGCTCGGTTGCCCGGCGATCGGTGACGTCGGTGATGATGCCCAGGATGGCCTGCTCACCATCGATGTTGATCAAGCGCGTAGCGTGAATGGCGATCAGCTGGCGCCCGTCACGCGTGATCAGGTCAGCTTCATAGGGTGAGACTTCCTCGCCGCGCGCATGTTTCTCGAACTGTGCTCGGATCAAGGCGTGCGATTCAGGAGCGAGCAGCTGCATGAAGGAAAAGTCCTCGGCGTAAAACTCATCTTTGCTGTAGCCCATGACCTCGACACAGGCTTCGTTGACGTAGATGATTCTGCCCTCCTGGTTGATGAAGATCATGTTCGGGGATTTATCGGAGAGCGTCCGGAACTTTTCCTCTGATTCGAGCAAAGCCTGCTCAGCATGCTTCTGCTCGGTGATGTCGCGTCCGACTCCTTGGTATTCGATGCGCTCGCCAGCATCATTGAAGATCGCCCGGTCCCTCCACTGGAGCCAGACGACTTCGCCGTTCTCCCCTGCAAGTTGGGCTTCGGTGGTCTTAACTGGATTCTGGGGTGAAAGCTCGGAGTGAACTTCACGAAGAATCGCAAGTGTCTCCGCGGAGAAAAATTCGGCTATATTTCGGCCGATCATTTCTTCCGGCGTGTGGTTATACAAACGTGCGCAGGCCTCATTGATATAGAGGATGATCCCGGAGGCATCGTAGCGGTCGATCAGCTCGGTCTGATCCTCCACAATCGCCCGGTACTGCGATTCGCTCTTCCTAAGCGAATCGAGGACCAGACCTCGCTCCAGTATGGTTCGCTGACCATCAGCATACACTTGACGGATATCGCGGATGGCCAGGAAAAGGATCGTCAAGCCGATCAGCATGTAGGTGAAATTGGTCAGGAGGACGGGTGAGGGTGTCCCAAGAATGTCGTATTCTGGGATGACCCCTTGCTGATCGAGAAGGACGAGCAGGATGCCACCGAATAAACTGGCCAGGGCAAACATGATCGCCGAGCGAAACCCGATCAGCAAGCCCGTCAAGAGAGTCAGGATGGTGAGCCCGGCGTAGGCGGGTGAGCGGATACCGCCGTCTTCGACCGCGAGCATGAAGGTGAGGGTGAACAGTCCGACGACCATCACGAAGCTCAGCCATGTCACATTCGCAGGCCGGAGATGGTAGCGGATGACCACCATGATCGGGATCGTCGCCAAGGCTGGAATGAGCTTGGGGAGCGCAACCGGATCGAGCAGGTAGGCAAAGAAAACCTGGAGTACGATCGCCACCTCGAGCCCGAGCAGTGTCGAGTAAAGGACACGTGCCCGGCGGACCTGCTCGGTATCTCCCGTGTAGGCCGGTGGTTCGTAGTAGGAGCGGATCCCGCTCATTAAGCGCGCGAGCATCCTGTGTTTCTTCACTTGACCTGTAAGGATACCGGACAAGGCCAGCCCCGCCTATGCGCTTTAACTCCCAGTGCCGGCCAGGAATATCTGGAATTGATCCGGGTTTCAGCAGGATCTCGATCTGATATGGATGGATCTAGGGTTGCCACATGGGCTGGCATCCCGCCCGGTAGAGGGGTATGGAGAATGGCGCAAACCGCCCGGTAGATCTCGGGCACGCATGGCTCGAGCGAGGCGGTTTGCGAAACGAGCATAGCACACTCCATGCGCATGTTCCGGTTGATCGATCTATGCTCTCCCGACGCTTTTCTTAAAAAAACCTGCTTCGATCTCTAAATTGATCACGCTGGTTCAAATGCCAGCGATTGGCCCGGGGCGAGGGTCGAGTCGATCGTTCCCAGCAGCTGGCGGATGGAGAACGGCTTTGGGACGAAGGCATCGGCGCCAGCGCAGCGCGCCGCCTCCACCTCCTCCGGCATGACCCGGGCGCTGACGACGATGGTCGGGATCGTCTCGGTCCACCAATGTGAACGGATGCTGCGGATCAGCGTCAGCCCATCGATTTCGGGCATCATCACATCCGTGAGTACGAGATCGATACAAATCATGTCCATGATCTGCATCGCTTCTTTTACATCGTACGCGATCCTGACCTCGTAGCCGTGCCCCTGCAGGATCTCGCGCATGATCTCACAGAAGGCCGTATCATCGTCAACGACAAGAACCCGGCAGTTAGCTTCGTCATTGAATTGCATGCACATTTCCTCTCCACCAAGGTGAAGAGGAATGTGCAAGCGGCGTGCCAATCAGTTCTATTGGCGGAGGAGTCCATGGCTCGAAGGATTATGGTGCCGTCGCGATGACGGGCTCGAGCAGTGTCCAGGTCCGGCCACCGTCGGTCGTTCGGACGAGTGCGAGCTCGTCATCAGAACGTGCGACTGCCCAGCCCAGGTTTTCGTCAGCGAAGCTGAATTCGCCGTCCCAACTTACTGTTTTCACGGCAGACCAGGTTGAACCGCCATCCTCAGTCCAGAAGATCTGCTTGCCGAGAGCCCAGCCATGGTCTGGATCGAGGAATGTAAAGCGCGTAGCAGGGATCGGTGTTATGGACCACGATAGCCCGGTGTCCTGGGTCCGGTAGAGGAAGGATGCCTGCTGTTGATCCGCAACACGCTCGCATCGAACGAGGATGATCGTGCTTTGCCGGCTGAATGCCTGCACGTCGACGCTGCCGCAGGTGACGGAGTCTTTTCTCCAGATGACCGGAACAGGTGGGGTGGGCAGCGGAACGAAGTTCCAGGAAACACCGCCATCGCTTGTAACCTGGACTGCGGCGCCATCGACCCCCAGGAACGGACATTCAGCGGTCAGCCAGCCATAATCCTGGTCGAAGCGGATGATCTTTGTGCGGTGACAGGTGTCATTCGTATCTTCGACGTCAAGCAGGGTGTGATAGTTTTGTCCGCCATCCTGCGAGGAAAGGAGCGTGTAGCCGTGCGTCCCCATGCCGACGAACTGCTCAATCCACAGCCAACCGTCGCCACCCTCATCGAAGCTGAGTATTGGTGGTAATTCGGCCAGGTCGGAGACTCTACGAACCCCTCCGCTCTGCCAGCTTGCACCCCAGTCATTGGTCGTCCACAAGCTGATGAGCAGCGGTGCGATATTGAAGTCGCTGTAATAAAAGGCCACCCGGGCGGTGCCGTCAGCATGGAAGGCAGCGCTCACCTGCTTACGGCCGCTCTCGTTCACGGAGGCAAATTCGGCCGGCGTGATATCAACCCAGCTCAGCCCGGCGTCGCCTGTGCGCAGAATGTGCTGGTCCTCACCCATCCTGCCCGCCACGGCCCACCCTTGCTGGCCATCGACCATCTTGATCTCTACGATATCCGGGGAAGTGCCTGATGGGAAGCGTTCGATCGGGCTTGTATTAAGGGCAGGGAAGAGCGCTGAGCAGGGTCCGTTGAAATTGGCGTACTGACCTGGCATCCAGGCCGTACCCTGTTCTTGCCGGCTGCCAGAGTTTACATCGAGTTCGAGCCAATCGTCCGGGGAGCGGCTGATAACGCCAACATAATCACCGGGTTCGAGCTGCGTGCGCGGCTCCGAAGCCTCATTCGCAGAGGCATAGATGGGTTGGACCCCCATCGCCATCGTGAAGCACACCCCGGCTGGCAGACTGGGGTAAACCGTCAGATTTGCACAATCCCCATCGAGCTCGTAGCTGCCTTCAGGTGGCAGCCAGCGCAACCGGAAGGGACCAATATTGGCGGCTTGGGCCGTCCCTGGGTCGAACCCGATCCAGCCCGTCTCAGTCATTCCGAGCGCAGTCAGGGTCATCCCGGTGGGCACGTCTGCGAAAACCTCGGCCTGTGTGCTCGGCCGTTTGTAGGCGGTGAGCCCGGATTGGGGCTGGATCGTACAGGGCGCATTGCTTGTGACCTCAGGTGACGGTGAGCCACTGGGCGGGGTCACAATAACCGGGGGGGTAGTTGGACTCCCCGAATCTGCCAGGGTAGGAGTGGTGTCGGCCCCTCCTGGAGTGCAACCTGAAATGGCCATGAGCAGGATCAGCATGCAGAGTAGTGAGCCAGATCTGATAAGTGCCTTGAGCCGCAACATTCGTCCTCCTGAAGACAGGATGGTCAACCTTACTCCCAAATCCTGGAGGATGGCATACCCCATGAATGTACCAGGCTCTGGAACCAGCCGAACCTGCAAGGAGGGGCATGCTCACCAGTCAGCCCAGGTTAGCGCTGGCGAGATTATAAATCAAACATCGATAGACACTGGCTACCGTGATCGTCTAAATGCAAGTAGACATTGCCAGGATGCAGACACCCTGGCAGTTGGCATGGGGGATTGGATTGGGCGATTAGCGCTTCAGCGCGAGGTAGAGATCGGCTTCCACAAGTTAACCTTGATCGATGAAGTGGCGGACGAAATAGAGGTTTCCGGCCGCATCAAGAGTCGGTTCGCCAGCGAATTGGGAGAGGATCAGTTCGGGTTGCCCCCAACCCGTGTCGAGGAGCTTGGAACGATAGATCGCCGGTGCCTCTTGATACCAGCGAGTGAACTAGAGTTCCATGCCGTCGCTGGAAACGAACGGCCAACCCTCGTCCTCTACGCTGTTCAGGATCTCCAGGTTATCCGGGGTAGACCAGCCGGCGTCCGTCCGATGTGTTACCCAAAGGTCGATGCCGCCCACCCCTTCCGGATAGTTGCCATTCTCCCGACTCCAGATGTGACCATTAGATACCGGCAACACCTTCTACTAGCTCTTCCTCAGGTGGCTGCTCGATGGAGGGCGAAAAGAAGAAGAACAGGATCTTCCCGTCAGGTGTGATAAAGGGTGAATCCTCAGCACCCGCTTTGTTGATGGGCCCGGGGAGCGGCACCGGCTCCTGGAAGGAAGGGTCATGCAGGACGGGTGGAGCCTGGTCGTGGACAGGGTCAAATTATACAGTGCTGGGTGGGATGGCGGCCTCCCGGTCGATTTCGGGGTGCCCAGGGGTGGGCGTCGCTGCCACAAACGATGCCAAAACCGAGAACAGCAGGATCACCAACAGCCGCCGCAAGGTTTTCTTCATGTTGATCATGCCCCACAAAAAGAACGAAATTCGCCCGGGTACCTTCGTGCTGAACCCAGATAGGTTGCCTTCAATCGATCCTACAACAAATCCAGCCTGGAAGTTGCGTTCTCACATATGGAAACCGGGTTGGAACACGAACTCACACCGTCCAAGATCTGCGATCGATCATGTTCACGCGGAAAGGTCCGTGTTTGCTTCCGGTACCTTGCGGATCATCAACAGACTCAATCCTGCCAGGAGAGCTGCCGCAAGGAAAAGAGCGGTGTAGCCGAGATACTGGCCCGGGCGCAGTCCGTTGATCAGGTCAATCCCTGGGCCTGCGAGCCGGCTAAGCGCTCCTGCTCCAGCAGTAGCGATATTGGTCAGCCCGAGGAACTTCCCCGCCTGCCCACTGGGTGCCAGATCGTTCGCAAGCGCCCAGTTGGCGCTGAGGAAGAGGCCGATTCCGGCACCGATGATGCTGCCGAAGACCAGGATCGCAGATGCACTGTCGGCAAGAGTCATCAATAGGCTTCCGACGACCAGGAAAATGGTAGCCGCCACGTGTAGGGGTTTTCTTCCGAATCGATCGCACAGGTATCCGGCAAGGACCGAAAATACAATCAAGGTGAGTACGATTGTAGCCAGCAGGTCGCCGGTAAGTTTGACAGGATTGCTCACGGCGAGCGTGTCCCGTATGAAATATTGGGCGAAGGTCTGGATGCCGTAGACACCCGTGAGGAAGAGCAGGCGCGCCCCGACCAGGCTCCAGAACGCTGGATACTTTCGCAGACCAAGCCCATCAAGGCTAGGCATATCTCCCGCTGGGCGTTTGTTGTCCGGCTTGATGGGCAGGCTTTGCTCGCGCACACCTCCCACGGTGATAGAAGCCCCGAGCAGGAGAAAAACGGCGATGGCGCCCATGGAGGATGCAAGGCGTTCGGGGTCGAGTATCCGGCCGATCAGCAAGGATGAGATCACCAGGCCGGCCATGTCGAATATGTTCTTTACCCCGCTGGCGGCACCCATCTGCGAGGCCGGTACGCGATCATGCATCAGTCCCTGGGCCGGGCCGTGTGCCAGGTTTGAAGTGAGCTGCAGACCAAAGTAGCCGAGCGCGAGGAGCGGCAGATTTCCAGCAACAGCCAGCACACCCAGGAAGAGTAAATCGAGCCCTGTACCAGCGATAATCCAGGGCCGACGCCGGCCAAGCCGGGTTGAAGAGCGATCGCTCAAAGCACCCGACACCGGCTGGACAACCATCGCCACGATTAATCCCAGGAAGGTCAGCAGGCCGAGAGCAGTGTTTTTGCGTGCATCTGAAACAAACGACAGCATCACGGCCGGGAGGACAAGCACGTGCAGGCTGTTCCACATGAACGATAATCCCAGCCAATAGGCGTTCAGGCCAACCAATTCGAGCGTCCGGACGCGATCCTTCATCTGTGCTTCTTAAGCATAGGCTCCCCTCAAGTGTGGCGGCAGTAGAGCTGCGATCCCGGACATGACCCGTCCCGTGAGATCTCCTTCAACCCACGCGTTGAGACTGCCGGGCAAGACCGGGGCACCGAATTGGATCCGGAGCTGGCCGTCTGCTTCGTGGATCCCAACCGGGACGAGTAGAAGTCGGCGATTTGCCAGGATGCGCAGGAGATGATCTACCCCAGGGGCGGGTACCTGCAGCGTGCCATCACACGCATCAGCGCCCTCCGGGGCAATGCCCAGGACAGGCAACGGCATTCGGTCCAGGGTGCGCAACAACTTTCGAACCGCCGCCGCCCGATGGTTGTAATCTTGTGGCTGGGGAGGCATGGGTGGTGTGGGGGTGAAATGGTAGCACTTTGCGATGCGGCGCAGGACCCAGCGTGATAGCGGTGTGATCGTCCGCGTCCGCAAGCTGTCTGGATAGACCCAGGCAGAGGTGATCAACCAGTGTGTTTCGTATGGCAGGACGGAAGCCAGGCTGAGAGCGATCCACCAGGCACCGAAACCGGGGCGATGGTAGTGATTGACAGCAAGGACAAGACCTGCGGGAGCGGGTTCTGGTATGGATCCGATCGTGACGGGTTGGGGTTGGATCATTTGAGCCAGGCGGTGGGCGTCAGAGCGAAAGGATCGCTCTCGGCCGGCCAGCAAGGAGGCGAAGAGGGGCAGGTATGCAGGGTGCAGGAGAGGGTAGCGCGGGAATGTCGGCATGTGTCCAAGTATAGAAGAGGACCGGTTGAAGGTGAAGCAGGCCATCGCGACACAGGATCAAGCCTGGACAGCATGGCCAGTCAGCCGAATAAGTTGATCCAATGCTTACTGGGAGGAAGAAGGTCCCGGTTGATCGACTCCCCTCAATCGAGCATAATTAGGTCACCTATACGCTGAAATCTGGTGTGTAGAGTGCTTCATCGATGCACGGAGGGAGCATACTATGTTGGTTCGATCAGGTTTCAAACGTTCGACGGTACTTCCTATCTTACTGGTTGCTGTATTGTTTTCCATCAGCGGGTGCCAGGTCATCGAGGATCTCCCCGGAGCCATCGATAATTTACCCCAGGCCATTTCCGACCTTCAAGTGATGCTGGCTGGGAGCACGGCTACCCCGACTGGTCCGCTACCCGCATCACTGATTGAGCAGATCGAAGCCCTTCCCGACCAGATGACCGAAAAAGATGCGCTCGATCTGAGGGCGGAGGTCGTCCAGATCCTGCGTGGTGTAAGCAGCACTCAGGGTTCAGGGCCCCGGGAGGTCGCACCAGCATTGATCGAGCGTCTGGCGAGCGATTCCACGCTGTTCCTGGACGAGGCCAGATTCGTGGAACGCTCGATCCTTGAACATGATCTCGAGCTGGCTCAGCGGCTGCTCTCCTTGCTCCGGGTGCAAAATCTGGAGCCGGTATTATTAGGAGCCTACCAAGATGCCCTCGTGCGCTTGCTGCTCGCCGATCGACTCATCGTCGACGCTGTTGCCGCGGATGCCACTGTCATCACCCGTTCCGCCGAAAGCATGAACGAGGATGAAATTTCGCAGGTAGGGGTGGAAAGCGCTCGCACCGAACTGGACAGAATGCACACGGCGCTTGAACTGGGGCGGGAAGCCTGGCGGAATGGTGATGCCTTGAACGGACTGGGTTCTCAAATGAACGCCTGGGACGCAGCGAACGCGGTGCGAGCGGTCTGGGGCATTCGCTACAGTGAAGATTATGATGAGGACGGCGTGCTGGATCTTGTCGAACTCGGGTATGGTTCGTCACCACTCCTGTTGGATTCGGATCTTGATGGGTTAAGCGACTACTTCGAGGCAACCTATACTGCGCCGTTCTGCTCACCCGGTCTTGCCGATACGGATGGCGATGGAATCCTGGATGGTGACGAGGATATCGATTTTGATGGACTTGTGAACACGCTTGAACGTGATCTTGGCAGCGATCCCGGAAGGCTTGATACCGATGGGGATGGGACTGGAGACATGGCGCTTTTGCTGGGGCCAATGATGGGCGAGGAAACGGGCGACTCGGATGGTGATGGCCTGAGCGATGAGAGCGAGGCCAGGCTTGGGACGGATCCGCTGCATGTCGATTCGGACCGGGATGGGATCCCCGACAGCCAGGAATTCCATCTGCAAATCATCGAATTCCCGGAACTCGGCGTCACAGTTGATTTGTTCGGTATGGGAGATCAATTCCAGGCATTCACGGCCGAAGCGATGGTGGGGGTACCCGGATTTGCCGGCAATATCGGCGGAGTCGGTGATTTTGTGCGTCTGACGACACCTATGCCCGTGCAAATGGCGAAGATCCACTTCACCTATGATGAAACCAAGGTGCCTGGTGGAGACGAAGCTAATTTGAGCCTGTTCGTGTTCGATGAATCAAGCGGGATCATGTACCGCATGGCGGATGTCGTGGTGGACGCAAACCAAAACATCGTAGTTGGCCGGACGAACCTGATCGGGCCTACGGGTGTGCTCTACCTGCCCATCTTCCAGGCGATTGTGCCGGGGCATCCGGTCATGGAAGTTCCCTGAGCGTCACGACCTGGGGAGAACGGGCTTGCGAGCCCTATCCAATATTCTCTCCTCCGAACCCCTAAGTCACCGGTTTACGGGCAGTGATGCGGGCGCTATAGGGAGGTTTTGCACCACCTAATTCGATCTCAACGGGAACGATATCAATTAGCGCAAATGCTCTCTGCGATCCTTTCTCATTGCTCGCTGCAGGTTCGACCCCAACCACCTCGAGCAGTTCATCCTTCAGCACCTTGCTGAAATCATTTCGTTCGAGCTTGATATCGGTGAACCCGGCCTTTTCCAATCCCTGGATGAACTCAGCTGCATCCAGAGCGCCTGAGACACACTCGCACCATGATTGAGGGCTTTCCTGCATCTGTGTTGGAAGCGGACCATCGCGGACGATATCGCTCACGGCGAACCGGCCGCCTGGCTTGAGCACCCGGAATGCCTCGCGGAAGACCTGGTCCTTCTCCGGACTGAGGTTAATCACGCAGTTTGAGATGATGACATCTATGCTTTCGTCTTGAACGGGGAGATGCTCGATCTCTCCCAAGCGGAATTCCACGTTATCCAACCCAAGCTGTGCGCGGTTCTGTCGTGCTTTTTCGAGCATGGCTGGGGTCATGTCAACCCCGATCACCCGGCCTTGCGGCCCCACCTTTTGCGCGGCGTAGAAGCAGTCGATCCCGCCACCGCTTCCCAGGTCGAGCACGCTCTGCCCCACTTCGAGCGAGGCTAGGGTCACCGGATCCCCACAACCAGCAGAGAGCTGCTTGACCTCCTCCGGGAGCGCAGCGACTTCTGGGGTTCTATAAATCAACCCGGTCGCATCCGCACGATTAGGCTCGCCCGAACCTCCACAGCAGCAGGCCTCGCTCGTCCCGGCCTGGTCTGCCAAACGGCCATAATGTTCACGCACCTGGGAACGGATCGCATGCTCGTCTTCGAATTCGATTCTAGCCATGGTGATTTCTCCTTTATAGACATATCTACATACTTCGATATATTTGGATAAAAAAAGATTTTCTACGAACTCGCTTCCAGTGGGTGCTCGGGGGCGAAAACTTCAGCGACCTGGCAGCAGTTCTGTGCCAGATGTCTCTGGTTGAGCTGGTAGAGCACATACCGCCCGCGTTTCTCGACAATCACCAGGTCTGCATTGCGCAGGATGGCAAGATGATGGGAAACGGTGGGCTGGGTGACCGCCATCTGCTCGACCAATTCCCCGACCGTGAGCGGATTGCAGCAGCACAGCTTCATGATACGCTGGCGTGTTTCATCGGCCAATGCTTTGGCAAAAAGAACCGTTTCTAGCGTCGCTGGTTTTTTCTCCATCCTGACCAAATTATATAGAAGAATATCGATATGTCAAGGCGCCCTTCACCCTGGCAGAGGTGCTATGATTATCCCAAGGTCAACTTACATGGTATTGGGAGGGTTTCGAATGGAGCGCAGGACCTTCGTCAAGCTATCGGCCGCGGTTGCAGGGGCGGCACTCGGAACGCCCATCATCAGCGCATGTGCCCGGGTTTTTCCGGAAGGTGAAGCGCCCCTGAAGGCGAGCGTTGCACCCGCAACTGCCCCAAGCCCCTCACTTCCCCCAACCCCCACTGCGATCCAGCCGGCCACCGCGCAACCCACCGCGGATATGCGCGGGCGGGTCGTGCTGGTTCGAACCGATGATCGTGCGGCGGGCATCCGTACTGCAGTCGAATGGCTGGAACCAGCGCCGCTGCGTGGGAAACGGCTCTTCCTGAAACCAAACCTGAACAGCGCAGATGCCTTTCCCGGCTCAACGCACATCGAGACACTCTCCGAGTTGGTGAAGCTGCTGGAGGGGATGGACCCGGCCAGCATCACCATCGGCGATCGAAGCGGGATGGGCGATACGGGGGCAGTGATGCGGCAGAAGGGGATCGATACCCTGGCAGCGGAGCTCGGTCTGGAGACGGTTGTCCTCGATGATCTTGGTGGGGATGGATGGGTGTTATTCCAGCCTGAGGACTCCCATTGGAGCCAGGGTTTCGCACTCGCCCGCCCACTCCTGGAAGCCGACGCTGTCATCCAGACTTGCTGCTTGAAGACGCATCGCTACGGTGGCCATTTTACGTTTTCCTTGAAGAATTCCGTCGGTGCGGCAGCGAAGAGCATCCCGGGTCACGGCCATAATTTCATGAACGAACTGCATGCTTCGTCCTTCCAGCGCGAGATGATCGCCGAAATCAACCAGGCATACCAGCCAGATCTTATCTTGCTCGATGGCATGGAAGCCTTCGTTGATGGCGGGCCTGACTGGGGCACTAAGGTCTCCCCACGAGTGATCCTGGCCGGGAGCGACCGGGTAGCCATCGATTCCGTGGCGGTGGCGATCCTGCGCTACTTTGGAACCACACCTGAGGTCCAGCTTGGTCCGGTCTTTGGGCAGCAGCAGATTGCCCGCGCCGTTGAGCTGGGCCTGGGCGTTAATCGGCCGGAGGAAATCGACTTCGTTACCCCGGACCCAGAAAGCGCGAGTTTTGCTCAGGCACTGCGGGAAATCCTTATAGCCTTATAACTTGCGGAAAGAGAGCATATTTCAACGATGGCGCATGCCTCTGTGATGAATCAGATCCTTGCCGTTCTTGAGAAACGGTATGGTGATCAGCTCGATCAATTCCTGATCCCGCCTCCATCCTTCGAGGCCATGCGCGGCGAGTTCCTGAGCTTCGACCTGGAACAGTGCGTGTTACGGACCCGTTTCCCCGTACTCCGGGAATGGCTCAACCCCTATAGCCTTATGCAGGGAGGGCTAATTGCAGCCGCGGTCGACAATACGCTAGGGCCGCTCTCCATGCTCTTAGCACCCCCAAACGTTACCAGGCGGCTTGAGATGAAATACAGTCAGGGTGTGGTCGCCAGCCTCCCCGCGATCCTGGTTGAGGCTCGCTTGATCGAACAGAATGGCCGTTGGCTTCGTTTTCAAGCGCGAGTGCACGATTCCAACGGCGTCCGTTTCGCTTCAGCGACTGCAACCCATTGGATCCTCGAGGCTGGCTAATCCGGAAACCTGTCAGATGCTGCTTGCTCTGGTTTCGAAGTAATCTGCGATACCGGACAAGGGTCATGCTGACAGGACCCGGCGATACAGGTTAGGCTACCCACATGCCCTTTGCCGCTCTCCACTCGTCCAGGTTTCCCCGGTGGCCATGAAACCGATTGTGCTCCGGACCAAGCTCAGTTATTCGATCTTCTCACTGCTGAACCTGGTCGTGATCGTCAGCCTGATGTTGGCGATCGTCGCTCTCGTGCGATCGATACCGTGGCGGATTGCACTACTTGGGCTGACCTACCTGGCTGTGCTCATCTTCATCGACCGGACCCTGCTCAGGCTCCGGCGAAACAAGATCATCCTGGATGCGCGCGGGATCCATTCCAGTCAGGGGGGGCTGCAGGTCCAGGTTGACTGGAACGAGATCGAGGCTGTGTGGCAGCCGGAGGCTGTCGCAAAGATCGGGATATTCCGTGTGACCACTCCAACGGGTCCGCGCCAGATCTACCTTGGGACCTTCGATAAGGCTCGGACCTGGGATGTCATCCGGCAGTACGTCCCACCAGCAGCGCTGAAGGCCGAAGCGTATAAAGAAATTGATAGTTATTCCGAATTCCGTTCTGTTCTGCACGAGCTTTTTACGGACTACAGCTTTCCACTCGAGACAACCCACAGCGGGGCGCGGCTCATTGGTTGGATCGGACTCGTCACGCTCGGCACGCTCTCCGTGATCTTTGCCCGGGCGGGGTTTTGGTTTTTCGTACCCTTATACGCATTCTCGGCATTGATCAGCCTGGTCTATTTGCTGGCAGTTGGCCGGACAAAGCTCGATTTTGAGGGGGTTACGCACCTGGCCTGGTTTGGCCGCTACAGCATACGCTGGTCTGAGATCAGGGAGATTGAGAGCAGCCCTTTAGATACTTGGATGGTCCTGCACGGGAAGGGGAAGAAGATGGCGCTGCCCGGAATTCGCCTGTGGAGCGGGATCGACCGGGGTCGTATGCTTTCGCTTTACATGTATATCCTGGCTGAGAACGCGGTCCTCCAACGCGAGACGCAGTGGGCGGATTTTAAGCTCCGGAATGCAGGAACACGCCAACATCCCGGCTCGCAGGCCAGCCCGGATGACTCGAGCGGAGACCAAACCTGATGGGCTCTCCTGCACAAGGGCGCTGGTGGCAGCGGGCAATCCGCAGGATGGCCTCGACGCACTGGGGCTCACGGCTGGTCGCCTCCCGTCTGCAGAAGTGGGATCGTGCTATCCTGAGCCTGACGCGGGGCCGCACAACGGCGACGACCCTGCTTACCGGTTACGAGGTTATCCTTGTCCGGTCGAAGGGTGCCCGCACTGGTGAACCCCGCATCACGCCATTGTTGGCAATCGAGGATCGTGGCGGATTGCTGCTGATCGCAACCAACTTCGGCAGCCACAAACACCCGGCCTGGTACTACAACCTGATGAGTGCCCCGCAGGTTGAGGTTATGAGGCGCTCGGAAACCCACACCTACTTCGCCCGCGAATTATCCGGTGAAGAGAAGTTGGAAGCATGGGAGCATGCCGTTAGACACTTTAGTGGATACGCGGCATACCATGCCCGTACAGAGGGAAGGCAGATCCCGGTTCTCAGGTTGACACCGGTCGGCCCCGAGGGAAAAAGCGCACGGGTATGATACAAGACCCGATTGACGCGGCCGTGATCAAGGGCAGGTCAGAAGGAGTATGACCAGGGTCCGCTTGCAGGAGCGCCGCTGAGCGGTGAGAATCAGTGCCATGCGCCGCATTGGTATCCTACTTGGGTTGAGTCTGGTCCTTATCGCCCTCGGCTTCGGGGGTGGGGTGCTCTGGACGCGCTATTCGACCGCGACACCGACACCGACGCTCACGCCCATTCCAACCTTCACCGTGACCGTGACGCCGTCTGCGACACCCAGTCCGAGCTCAACCAGTACAAACAAACCATCGCCGACGGCGAGCCACACCCCGACCTTGTTTGTCACCCCCACGATCACTACCACGCCCACGATCACGCTAACCCCGAGCAATACGCCTACCCCAACCCAGACGCCAGAAGTACGTGGCAGCGTGCTGCAGCAATCGAACTGCCGCTATGGGCCAGGTTCAGCGTACCTCTACGAATGGGGACTGTATCCGACCAACAGGGTAACCGTGCTGGGGAGAAATCAGGACGGATCGTGGGTCTACGTCGATCCCTGGAATTACACCGACAAATGCTGGGTGAAAACAGATTTACTCGAACTTACAGGCGATGTTTCGACCGTGCCGCAGATCCGCACCTTGCTGCCCTATACCCAGTTCTACTGGCCACCCCCGAATGTGCGTTCAGGTCGGATTGGGACCGAGATCATGGTCAACTGGGATCTGGTTCCGATGAGCCTGGATGATAATCGCGGATACTTGATCGAGGCCTGGCTCTGTCAGGAAGGTCAGCTTCGATTCACGCCGCTGCAGTTCTGGACACCACCAGCGATCTTGATCGATGAGCCAGGGTGCAGAGAGCCCTCCAGCGCAAGGATTTATACCGCTGAGAAGCATGGATATACGGAGTGGATCGCAATCGTGATCCCACCACATCCTACAGCGACGCTCACACCCCGGCCACCGCTTGGTGGGGAGTAGTGATCGGGACGGTTTCGATCCCCTCCATCGACATGTTATGATTGACCCCGCGGCCGCTCTCGGCCGCGGAGTATTTGATGCTGATTCGACGTTTATTGCCGATCCTGCTCGTAATCTTTACCAATATCCTCGGCGCAGGGGTGATCCTGCCGATCCTGCCGCTCTACGCTGAAGGCGCCTTCGGCGGGACCATCTTCCAGGTCACCTTGCTCTCCACAGCCTACTTCGCTGCCCAATTCCTTGCCGCCCCCTATCTTGGACGTCTCTCTGATCGGATCGGCCGCAGGCCGGTGCTTTTAATCAGCCAACTCGGGACGATCCTGGCCTTTGTACTCTTCATCTTTGCTGGACCGCTGGGATTGGTGCTGGATCGAATGCTGGCCTGGCTTCCACTGAGCGGGGGGATGGTCATGTTATACGTTGCTCGCATCCTGGACGGGTTAACGGGCGGGAACATTACTACGGCTCAGGCCTATGTAAGCGACGTGACCGAAGAGCATGAGCGAGCCCATGGTCTGGGTTTACTCCAGGGCGCATTCGGCGTCGGTTTTATCTTTGGACCCGCCTTCGGCGGGATCCTGGTGAATTATGGTGCCACAGTGCCCTTTATCGGCGCAGCGATTATCACGTCCTTCACCTTCCTGCTTACTTTTTTTTCACTGCGCGAAACCATTACCGAAGGTAAGCGGGGTCGATTTGACGGGGGTGAGGCGGCCGGGATCCCTCTCATGGTCCTGCTCAAGCAGCGCTCGCTTGCGGTCTTGCTCGGGGTGACCTTCTTCTCCACGCTGGCTTTCTCGGCGTTACCGGCGACGTTTGCCTTGTATGCTGACCGGGTACTTTTTTCGGATACGATCCCGGCCGATAAGGTGCAACTCGGAATCGGGTTGATGTTGACCCTGCACGGTATGCTGACGGTCGTTACCCAGGTGGGATTGCTGCAACCGCTCATCCGACATTTTGGTGAGAACCGGGTACTGGTGATTGGTGACCTGGCGTTGTTCATCGCCATGATCGGTGTGGGATTGGCGGTCTCGCCGGTCCTGGCCGCCTTCGCTTTCGCCCCGTTCGCGTTCGGCCAGGGCGTCACCCAGCCAAGCCTGCAGTCGCTCATGACCCGTTACGGGAAACGCGGAATGGGAGGTCGGCTGCTTGGCTACTACCAGGCTGCCCGCAGCCTGGCGTTGATCTTCGGCCCCGTCTGGTCAGGATTTGCCTTCGCCCAGATCAGCCCGCGCTCCGTATTCCTTGGTGGCGCCGGACTGATGGTCATCGCCACCAGCATGGCTGTGTACTTGATGCGCATCTCGGCCATCGATCCTGCCAAGCCAGCCACACCTTCCGAGCAGTTGCCCGAGGTCGCTGTTTGAGTGTCATCCCTCGAGATAAACGCTCTCAGCCCTTAAATCTTTGGTATAAGTACTTCTGCTGGAACCTTGATAGGTTCCAAAACGAGTGCACGAATCACCCTTTGCGATTCGGGAAACCTGTGGTAATCTTACGACACGAAGGTTGCATGCAAGTTCTGTCAGGACGTCGAACGATAGGCCTGGGCTGCAAATGCCTGGGCCGATTTGGTTAATACCCAACGACCGTCGGGAACGAGACAAGCACCTCCAATCAACATGCCTGAAGGAGGCAAAAGAAATGTCGGAACGAGTTCTTGGTACGGTCAAATGGTTCAATGGTAGCAAGGGATACGGTTTCATCGAGCGTGAAGGTGGCGAGGATGTCTTCGTACACTTCTCCGCAATCCAGGGTGACGGATTCCGCAACCTGGAAGAAGGCCAGCGCGTTGAGTTCTCAGTTGAACAAGGCGCTAAGGGCTTGCAGGCTGCAAACGTAACCATCGTCTAACCAACCAGATCTGACACCTAAGAGAGCCCCTGGATGCCAGGGGCTCTTCCTTTTCTCATAGATAGATCATGACATTGAACTTCGCCTTCCTGTAGCCGAAGAACTTCGAAGATATTAACCGGGGCGTGGGAAGTGTGGTCGATTGATGGCTGTGCTTGCTGGATCCTGTTGGGGCTTACTGACGTAAGCAACTATACGCTTGAGAATTCCAATCCGCGTCCTCGGGTGTACTGCACATACAGATGCTAAACCATCCATCTTTCGGTGCCGGCTGGTTTGAACGCATTCCGCAGGAGGAGCAGAATGGCCGAAAAAACCGTTGATGCTTACATCCAGGGGTTGGAGCCCTGGCAAGCAGAGATCGCCGCCCAGGGGCGCGCCATCCTTATGAAAGCGGCGCTCGAGGCCAAAGAGTCGATTAAATGGGCGCAGCCGGTATACGAGAGCGATGGCCCCTTCGCCTACTTTAAAGCCTTCAAGAACGCTGTGAATTTCGGATTCTGGCGTGGGGTTGATCTGGATGACCCACACGGGCTGCTCTCGGGGGATGGGGAAAAAATGCGGCATGTCAAGCTCAGCAGCCCCGATGCCATCGATGCAGATCAATTTACTGCATTCATACGTCAGGCGCTCGAGCTGAACCGCCGCAAGGGTGATCCAATCAAGAACAAGTAGTCCTTATCCTGGCAGGCTGCAGACGGGACACACTTAACGGGTCTTGCAGGGCAAACCCTCTCCCCGATATTCTAGATTATTGCAGTTAGGCTTCGAGAATTTCACGCGTGCGCTTGGTGTCCCGGTTGCGGGTATGTGTGTCGAGGATCCGTTTGCGCAGTCGTAAACTCTCAGGGGTGACCTCCAGCAGCTCATCGTCACCCAGATACTCGATGCACTCATCCAGGCTCATGCTGCGTGGAGGGGTCAAGCGTTCGTCGATTTCTTTGAAGGATTGGCGGACGTTGGTCACATGACGCTTCTTGCAGACGTTCACGACAAGATCGCCAGGTCGCTGGTGCTCTCCCACAACCATGCCCTCATAGACTTCAACCCCAGCATCAACGAAGAGCGATCCACGTGTCTCGGCATTCTTCAGCCCATAGGTCGTCGTCGTGCCGGGCTCCCAGGCTACGAGCGAACCCTGCGAGCGGCCGAATTGGCCGCCGGCGAGCGGCAGATAACTATGGAAGATGTTATGCATGAAGCCCGCGCCGCGTGCCGCGGTCATGAAGTGGTAGCGGAAGCCGAGCAGACCCCGTGTGGGGACCAGGTAGCTCAAGCGGGTCATCTCATCCCCTAGATCACGCATATCGAGCATCTGGCCCCGCCGTGCTCCAAGCATCTCGACCACGGCTCCGACGACATCCGGTGCGCACTCGATATAGACTTCTTCAAAAGGCTCGAGTGTCTTGCCATCCGCTTCACGCAGGATGACCTCGGGTCTTGAAATCTGAAACTCATACCCCTCACGCCGCATGGTTTCCACCAGGATCGCCAGGTGCAGTTCACCCCTGCCAGAGACCATGAACCTATCGGCCGAGTCGGTGTCCTCAACCCGCAGAGAAACATTGGTTCGCAGTTCGGTGGAGAGACGTTCACGCAATTTGCGGGAGGTGCTCCAGCGGCCCTCCCGGCCAGCAAAGGGTGAGCTGTTGACGGCAAAGCTCATCTTCACGGTGGGTTCCTCGACATGGATCACCGGCAATGCATCAGGATACTCCGGGTCAGCAAGCGTCTCCCCGATGGCAACATCTTCCAAGCCGGCGATGACGATGATATCCCCTGCCCGTGCTTGCTCGACTTCGATGCGATCCAGCCCTTGATGCTGGTACAGATAGCGCGCTTCAACCGGGATGGTGGTTCCATCATGTCTGATACGGATCAGCGGGTCTCCAGTGTGGATGCTCCCCGCGTTGATCCGCCCGGAGGCGGTGCTGCCGCGGTATGAGTCGTAGCCAAGGGTGGTGATGAGCATCTGAAACGGCGCATCCGGATCTACGATCGGGGCAGGTATCTGGCGCAGGATGGCTTCGAATAAGGGGGCGAGGTCTGGCCCGAGGTCGGGTGTGAGCCCGGCCTGGCCGGTTACAGCGTTGGTATAGACGACCGGGAAATCCGCCTGGATGTCTGTCGCTCCAAGCTGGATGAACAGGTCAAAAGTCTGGTTAAGAGCCCGCGAGGGATCGGCCCCGCGGCGGTCGACCTTGTTGATCACGACCAGGGCGCGGTGATCGAGCTCGAGCGCCTTCTTTAATACAAACCGTGTCTGCGGCATGGGGCCTTCCGCCGCATCCACAAGCAGCAAGACTCCATCCACCATGTTCATGACCCGCTCGACCTCACCTCCAAAATCGGCATGTCCGGGTGTATCGACGATATTGATCTTGACCGGCGAGCCTAGCTGCGGATCGGGAATGGAGATGGCAGTATTTTTGGAAAGGATGGTGATGCCGCGTTCGCGTTCCAGTTCGTTCGAGTCCATGACGCGTTCGATGACAGTCTGGTTCTCACGGAAGATCTTGGCCTGCCTGAGCATCCCATCGACAAGGGTAGTCTTCCCATGGTCAACATGGGCGATGATGGCGATATTCCGAATTTCCTGCCTTTTTTCTAACATCCAGCGTTCTACAACCTCATAAAGAAAGACCTCGGCGGCAGACCGCCGAGGTGTGCGCGATTGTGCAATTATGAATCATAACAGCCCCGGGTCTGCTTGTGAAGGTGGATAGTGTTCCAATTGCTGATACCTCGTATGGTTATAGTTCAAGATTCGACACTAATCCGGTATACTCAGAACCAATTCTCGCTCTTGATCATATCGGAGGCAACCATGGCAAAGTTTGAGATCTACAAAGATAAGAAGGGGCAGTTTCGCTGGCGCCTGCTGGCCAATAACAACCAGGTGATTGCGACGGGCGAAGGCTACACATCAAAGGCAGCCTGCAAGAACGGAATCGAATCGGTGAGGAAGAACGCACCTAAAGCCGAGCTTGACGATAAAGCCTGATCTCGTATGAACCATCCTTCTCCAGCCAATCTACTGATGATAGGCCGGGGGAGGGCCGGCAAGAAATAAGCGGCTCCAGGTTTTACAGACTGGAGCCGTTCGTATTGATACTGGCTTCATTCCACAGTCGGTCGAGGCGGCAATCCAGCGCGTATATGGTGCTGCGGTAATGGCCAGGATGGGTTCGGATGAGCTTTCGAAGTTAAGCGCAGGTGCCTTCAGCCTAATAGGATACCAAGAGCGAAGGGCAGAAGCACGAGCAGGCCGAGCAGCATATGCCCGCGCTGATCAGCATTCTTCGGATCCCAATTGAACATATAGATTGCCAGCCCGAATCCAATCACCCCGCTCGCGACCAGCGCTGCAACCGACACCCAGGCGTTGAAGTCAGCTTGTAGCCCCATCGCAAGGCCATTGAAGGCGTTCATGGCCTGTGCTGCGGGAAGAAGCCGAGCCACGCTTACGGCGGCTGTGGGTAGGATATTCAGCGGCACCATCATCCCCCCGAGTAGCACGGACGGGATAAAGATCAACTGGGATAACATGACCTGGAAGTTGGTGCTGGGTGAAAGGACGCCGATCATGACGCTGATCCCGGCCATCGCCACTGCAAATGCTGCGAACACTACGATAAAAGTCCACCACGTTGCAGGCAGCGGAGCGTTGAAAAGCGGCCGGGCAGTGAGTGTGATAAGCAACATCACGATCGTCATATGCAGGGTTGTGGTCAGGGCTGGCACAAGCAGGATGGGTAAAGGTGGAACTCCATTGACTTTATAACTACGGAAGATGCCGTCTTCACGCGCCTTGACGATAAAAACTGGAACTCCCATCAGGTAGGCTGCCATCACGGCGAAGACCGCCATACCCGGCACGATTGTCTCGACGAAGCCGGGGTTGATATCGGCCATGATGAAGCCCATCATCAAGTAGAAGATGAGTGGGAACAGGTAATTCAGGAAGAGCAGGTTCTTATCGCGGATCCCGGTGCGGAATTCGAAGCTGAAGTGGTTGAGGAAGGCTGTCATGCGATACCGCCAATCTTGGTGATCTCAAGGAAGCGATCCTCGAGTGAGGGCCGTTCTACGCGCAAGTCGATGAGTTTGTCCGCTTTTTGCTCGACGGTTTTGATGATGGCCGAAACGGTCGGGCCGATATCGGTGCTGAAGTAGATTTGGTACCCCTCTTTCTCGGTCCGCTGGCTGATCGCCGGCAGGGTTATCGCTGCATCAGAAAGACACCCGTTCTCAGTACGGACAGAGATTTTTGTTAGGCCAGCGCCGGTTGCGGTGATGTCAATCGGAGAGCCTTCCGCTACGAGCTCGCCCCGCAGCAGGATGGCGATGCGGTCTGCGAGTTCCTCGGCTTCGGCCATATCGTGTGTCGCCAGGAGTATGGTCGTCCCTCTGGACTTCTCCTCGAGCAACAGCTTGTGCAGCTCGACCCGCGACTCCACGTCCAATCCGGCCGTTGGCTCATCCAGGAAGAGCACCGGTGGCTGATGCGCTAATGCCAGTGCGAGAGAGAGACGACGCTGCAAACCGGTCGAGAGCTGTTGATACTGAACGTTGCGCTTGGTTCCAAGACCCAGGCGGTCGAGCAGGTTGAAGTCTGGCTGGACATGATGATAGGCGCTGAAGAAGCGCATCGCCTCCTCCGGGGTGATGTTTGCCGGGAGCCCGGAAGTCTGAAGTTGAACGCCGATGAGGGGGTGGAGCCGGCGAGAGTCGGAGGACGGATTGACCCCGGCAACCCTCAGGTGCCCAGCGCTCAACTGGCGCAACCCCTCCAGGCACTCGAGGGTGGTTGTCTTCCCTGCACCGTTCGGCCCGAGCAGCCCGAAGATCTCGCCTCGATGGACATCGAAGCTGAGATCGGGGACGGCGGTAAAGCCGTTATATTCCTTCCTAAAATTGTGAACCTCGATCACGACCTCATTCATCATCGTTATCGACTCCGATCTCCCTGACTAGTCCTTCAATTGGCCCGCTTCACTTTCGGAACTGATAATTTCGCCTGGATGAATTGGCGGTGTGATAGGCGCAGAGTATTGGCGATGGTGCGGATCTCCTCGATCTCATCATTCGTGGCCATCCCGTCCGCTGCAGCGATGGCGAACAGCACCTCAAGAAAGCGGCTCCTCTCGCCCTCGTCGGTGGTGGTGAAGAACTGCCGGGTCAGCCGGTAGTAGTCCATCTCCGGCCCGATTTCGTCAAGTGCGACAGCAACGACGAATTCCGCTTCATCGGGTTCGAGATCCCACCCTGCCTGCAGGGCGGCGACCATCGCCTGGCGTTCGCCCTGCGTGATCTCCCTGTCTGCATGGGCAACGCGCGCCATTAATCCGCCGGCCAGGCACAATCCTCGAAGCCTGGGCTCAGGGATGTTCAATTCCCGTCCATCGAGGTCGATCCTGCGCTGGATGCCATAGAAGACCTTGTTCTTGATGTAGTCCTCGAAATGAGCTTCCCTATTAGGCGCTTCCTGGAGCGCAGCCTGACGGCGTTGGAGCGCGTCGTCCAGAACGTGCCCGAGCTGACCAAATAGGCCGACGCTGGCTGATTGCAGTTCGCTTTTCATGGCCTCGAGGATGATTGTTTCCTCGCTTGTGACCGCACCATCTGCTGTTCCCAGCCGGTCGATGAATTCGATAGCCAATTTGCGATCCTTGGAGGAGCGCAGCGCCGTCCGCAGCTGATCCAGGAGCCGGTCACGCTCGTCGGGACCGACCGGCGCTTCGATGTACATTTCGAGCGAGGCCCACTCCCGACCTGTGAGACCAGGAATCTGAAAGAGCAGGTCCTTGAGGCAGTTAATCTCGGCATTCGTGACCTCGCCGTCAGCCCAGGCAGCGGCAATGAGCACTTTCCCCAGCGTGAGGATGAAGTTCGTGTTAGCCATGCATTCCTCCAGGAGCCAAGAACCAAGATCACACGCAAAGCCTTGTCTCGTACCAAGGCGGCTCCCCAACAATAAACCGGGATCTGGTAATACCCTGGGATTTGAGGCCCACTTGCAGTTTGGGCTCAGAGATAATCGCTTCCTGCAGCTCAATGCATATCAGTCTTTATTATGTTCATAAATGCTTGAAAAGAATAGACCGGATTGCACCATCGTCCTATGAATATGTTCATCGATTGCTGGGGGAACCGGCATCCCCCTCCTGGGGGATTTCCGTCACGATGGAGATAGCGAGTGCAAGCCACAGGTGTACAGCCTGGTCAGGCTTCGTTTGTAGGGGAACATTTTCACCATCATCAGCGTTAGAATGGGTGTGTAGATCAGGCGCGGTGTGGCGTCTGTCCAAACCCACTAATCAACCCCTTGAGGGAGGATATCCATGAACCATCGATATACAAAGTTTGCTCTGCTCGCCGGATTGCTCGTTCTTTTAACAGCGTTGGCCGGTTGTGCAGCGGGGAGCGGGTCTACCACTGCTGCCATCCCGTCCTCGCAGGGCTACCTGGACACCATCTCCGTGACCGGTTTTGGCGAGGCCTTTGGCGCGCCTGATACGGGCACGATCCAGCTGGGCTTCAGCACCTCGAACGTGGACATCGGCCAGGCGATGAGCCAATCCAACGCCACCGTTGAGCGCTTGACCCAGGCAATGCTGGGGCTTGGCATCGCAGCGGAAGACATCCAGACCACCAACTTCTCCGTCTGGCCGGAAGAACGCTATGACCCCCTGACCGGCCTTCCAACCGGCGAAAAAACTTACCGGGTGGAGAACACGCTCAGCGTCAAGGTCCGCCAGCTGGACTCAATGCCGCAGGTGATTGAGGCTGGTCTTGCAAATGGCGCCAACAACCTCTACGGCCTGAACTTCTCGATTGATGACTCGGGTGCGCTGGCAGCCGAGGCACGCTCAGCTGCAGTAGCCGATGCCCGGGCACGGGCCGAGGAACTTGCGACAGAATTGGGCGTCTCCTTGGGTGACGCGCGCATCGCTAACGAGATCTACAACAGCGGGTATCCCACATCCTTTGAAGCTGCTGTCGGCCTGGGGGGTGGCGGTGGTGCGCCTCCGGTCAGCGAGGGACAGTTGAGCGTCAATATCCAGGTCGTGCTTACATTTGACATCGTGCGCTGATAGAAATCACAGTCTTCTACGAAACAGGCGGGGCCCATCGAGCCCCGCCTGTGATTCGACCACCTGTCGTTTATCTCGTCGCGCAGATAGTGGATGGCTAAGCTTGATACCGTATCTGAGAGTGGCTGTCGCTACGGAAGCTTTTCGTGTGGGACTCCCGAGGAACACTGGCTAAAATTAACATTCCCTACCAATATCGCGAGCCGGGTTGTGCCTGGGTCGGGTGGAATCTGATATCCTTCTCAAGGTCATACAGCCGGGTGATGATGCCCGGATCACTATAGGAGTTTCGAATGCAGGGTGAAACTTCAACGAACTTGAGACGATTGGGTGGGTCAGACTTATTCGTAACCCCGATCGGGTTGGGTGTCATGCAGTTTTCGGGATCGAACGGTTTTTTCCGTTTCATGTTTTCAGACATTGAACAGCATGAGATGAATGCCATTGTCGAGGCTGCGTTACAGGGTGGGATCAACTGGTTCGATACAGCTGAAATCTACGGGGGCGGCCGGTCCGAAAGAGGGCTGGCGGCTGGGCTCAAGGCGAGTGGACAGGCTGATCGGGATGTTATCGTTGCGACAAAATGGCTCCCGATCATGCGCCGCGCAGCGAATATCCCACGCACGATCGACCGGCGAATACGCAACCTAGAACCCTACTCGATCGACTTGTACTACATCCACCAACCGTGGGGGCTTTCATCCACGGAGGCCGAGATGGAGGCGATGGCCGACCTGGTCGCGGGTGGAAAAATTCGCAATGTCGGTGTCAGCAATTTCAACCCCGGGCCGATGCGGCGGGCTTATGCTGCATTGGAGAAGCGCGGCCTCAAACTGGCAGCGAACCAGGTCCAATACAGCCTGCTCCATCGGGCGATCGAGCGGGATGGTGTCCTCGAAACCGCACGCGAGCTGGGGGTGAGCATTGTGGCCTGGGGGCCATTAGCCTCCGGTCTGCTCTCGGGCCGTTATCATAAGGACCCGGCTGCGCTCTCACGGATACCCGCACCCAGGCGCATGCGGCTGCGCAGGCAGCTCGAGTCGAGCCAGCCCCTCGTGGCCGCACTCGAACGCATCGGCCAAGGCTACGAAGCGACCCCGGCGCAAGTGGCCTTGAACTGGTTGATCCATTCCCAGGGTGAGATCGTGGTTGCCATACCCGGCGCCTCCCGGGTTTCGCAAGCGCGAGAAGCCGCACTAGCCATGACGTTCAAACTCCAAGACTCAGAGTTGGATGAACTTAGCCAGCTGTCGGTCGAAATCAAGCGCTGATTCGTAGATCTCCTGCTGGTCAATCTAGAGGAAAATACACGGATCCTGGCCGAACAGTCTGACCAACCTGATCGGTCAACTGGCACATCGCACTGCCGGGCTGGCTGAATCTGACTCTGCTGCCGCTCCCCGGTTGTTCCCCTCCTCTGCCCGATTCTCACATACACCCCGAGGATCCTCCACCGTATGGCGGACATTCCGGCCAAGAACGCTACCGCGTTGCCAACTGACTCTGCTGGATCCTCCCCCAACAGGGGGATGAAAAAATCCTACCTGGGGTGGGTGTTCGAATCATGCCAAGACCTGATCCCTCGCGAGCCGATCAGAGGTACCATTATCTCAGGTTGATATCTAGAAAGTTGATCCAACCGAGAACCCGAGATGCGCAGAACAATGCAGATTTCCGAGAAGCAAATCCAGATCCAGAAGCACCCGGCTGCGAAGCTGAGTATCGCTTTGCTGCTGGGGTTGGCTGCGCTGCTGTTGCTCTCACTTTCCATATCGGCACTGCAGGGACAACTGCCCTTCACAGGCATCAATAGCGGCGGCCGGCTGCCAGAATTGCTCGTTTCGAGCGAGACACCCTCACTGCCTGCTTTCCGCAGTTCGGTCATGAACGGCATGCCGGGGGAGTTGACCGGGGTATGGGTCGAAGGTTTGCTCGCGTATGAAGTCGTTCTTGGCGACGGGGTTAACGTCCCGCAAGAGTTGAACACAGCCTCAATCTATAACTGGGCTGATCAGCGCGGCGTGACAGCTTTAATGATCCACAATAATCTCGGGGGAACAGCTTTATATGAACTGGAAGCGGGTAGACAGATTGCCGCAGTTTACGGAGATGGCCGGGTTGAATGGTACATCTCTCGCGGTATCACTGCCTATGAAGCCCAGACTTATACGGCGGATGGGTTCCAGGGCCCCTTCCGCTCCTGGGATTGTGAAGGCTGCAGCTTTGCGTTTTCGGTCGAAGACATCCAGCAGATCCACTACTCAGGCAGCCCCCACATCGCGTTTCAAACCTGCCTGGAGGGTACAGGCCGGATGGGGTTCATCGTGGTTGAAGCCGATCCAATGATCACCTTCTAGATCGCTCCCTCACTCAGCACTTAGACATCCCCTCAGTTCCCCCACCAGCCGATGGGCACGCTTCCCCATCCAGACCCATCCGGATGATCGGGTAATCTGTGTCCAGACTGGATGTGAATCCTAATCCATGCCCGGGCCTCTACCTGGTGTGCTTATCTCCAATGGGTGGATGGAGATCCAGTGTCAAGTCGATAGTGCTGCCCGAGCAGATCCTATATTAAGCAGTTCAAAGCCATCTATGGCTGCTTCCGAACTATGCCAGGATGCACCATGCTGCATCCATGCTGAAGGCGGAGAATGCTGGCGTGGCATGGGTGCTTCTCCGAGGCTAAGATGTTCTCTGGGCAGAGATTCGATGAATACCACATACCAGACCCCCGTCCAGCACCAGTTTCTTGATTGAACTTATGGTGTAAATAAACAAAGCGCTCGATGGAGACTTCCATCGAGCGCTTGAGGTGAATGGTTTCAGGTCGTCAGCGGGCTTAGTTTGCCTGGCCGATGAAGATGATGTCGTCGAATGCTGCGTTTCCCGCTTCGGTGAATGCGGTCAGGTCGAGGGAGGAGATCGCGCCAGCCTGCATCTGCACAGCTTCAGCGACCACTTCCCCGTTTACCCGGATGGTCATCAAACCTCGATCGAGATCCAGGTCAATCTGCACCGCATACCACTCTTCGGTGAAGAGTTCTTCCACCAGGATGAGTTCTTTACCTTCCGGTGTCAGCAAAACCCGCATCGAGGAACCGAAGACGATCTGGAATTTCTTATTCCAGGCTTCCCCGGCATGTGTGCCCAGGCTCAAGGCGGCGACTTTAGCATTGGTAGTGTCGGAGAGCCGGATATTGAAGAGCAGCGTGTGTTTTCCTGAGGAGAGCAGAGGCAGCGCTCTGCTCATCTCGATCTGAGCGTCGCTAGATGCCGTGACCTGGAGGACATGGTCTTCAACCTGGGCCGATCCCTGCAGCTGTGGATCGGCAATCGTGCCTGTGAAGGGGAGCAGGGCTGCTGGTTTTTGGACGATCTGGAATGAACCAGACGTCGTGCTCCAGCCTTCCAACCCGTTAACTGGGCCATAGGGCAGGTTGTCGAAGTCCTCAATCAACCAGTAGGTGAAATTCTGAGCAGAAATCTGTGGGGCGGGTTTGGCTGATGGGGCGGGAGCCTTCGGTTCTGGGATGACCAGCTCAATATTGGAGATCTGGTCTACGGTTTGATGGTTCATGGCGGTGTCATAGCCATCGCCGCCGTCAAGCGTATCTGGGCCGGAACCGCCATCCAGCAGGTCATCGCCTGCCTCCCCGTTGAGCGTATCTACTCCGCTTCCACCCAGCAGTGTATCGTTTCCACTCCCACCGTTGATCGTGTCGTCGCCACCCAATCCCTGGATCTCATTGTCCATCTTGTTCCCTGTGATGAGATCATTGAATGCGGTGCCGATTACGTTTTCGAACCACCCTTTCAGAGTCAGAAGCAACCCGCCGCCCACATCCTGCTGCTTGGTGCTGCTGAGGTCAATCGAGACCGGGGTTCCGAAGTCGCTGAAGTCCAGCGTGTCTTCGCCCTTACTCTGCAGTTTGAGGGCACCCGTCGTCCCTGCCTGGAAGAAGAAGATGTTGAAACCGGTTCCACCGGTGATGTAGTCTCCTGCTTCCTGTGGACCCATTATCAAGATCGTGTCATCATCGTTTCCGCCATCAATCTGATCGATGCCAGCATCGGTCGAGAGGGTGTCGTTCCCGTTGCCGCCGTAGAGCTTATCGTTGCCATCGCCGCCGGCGAGGGAGTCGTTTCCGTCGTCGCCGTAGAGGTAATCCGTTCCGGCGTCACCGGTGAGCTCGTCATCGCCGTTTCCACCGCGGATGTTGTCGTTGCCTGTGCCGCCGTCGAGGGCATCATTCCCATCGTCACCACGCAGTATGTCGTTTCCGGCCTGGCCCTGGAGCGCGTCATCCCCGGCGCCACCATAGAGCCGGTCGTTTCCCTCGCCGCCGGCGAGCGTGTCGTTGCCGTCATTGCCGTAGAGGTAATCCGTTCCGGTGCCTCCGACCAGGTCATCATTGCCATCGTTTCCGTAGAGCTTGTCGTTCCCGCTGCCACCGTCGAGGGCGTCATCGCCTGCACCACCGCGCAGGGTATCGGTCCCATCGCCACCATTGAGCTGGTCCTGTCCCTCATCACCGTAGAGCAAGTCGTTGTTCGCCCCACCGTCCAGTACGTCATTCCCGTCACCGCCGTAGAGGCGATCATTGCCTGCGTCGCCGGCGAGGGTGTCATTTCCATCGTTACCGTACAGGTAGTCGGCGCCAGCGCCGCCCTGCAGATTGTCATTGCCCTCGTCGCCGTACAGCTTGTCGTTCGCGCTTCCACCGTCGAGGGCGTCATCACCTGCACCACCGCGCAGCGTATCGGCCCCATCACCACCGCTGAGCTGGTCCTGGCCCTCGTCGCCGTAGAGCGTGTCGTTGTTTGCACCGCCGTCCAGGATGTCATTCCCGCTGCCACCGTAGAGGCGATCGTTGCCTGCATCACCGGCGAGCATGTCATTTCCATCGTTTCCGTACAGGTAGTCGGCGCCAGCGCCGCCCTGCAGGTTGTCGTTGCCTTCGTCCCCGTAGAGTTTATCGTTTTCGCTTCCGCCGTCGAGGGTGTCGTCACCCTGGCCGCCGTGCAGGGTATCCTTGCCTGCCCCACCACTGAGCTGATCCTGGCCCTCATCGCCGTAGAGCGTATCGTTGTTCGTCCCACCGTCCAGTACGTCATTCCCGCTGCCGCCGTAGAGGCGGTCGTTGCCAGCATCACCGGCGAGCGTGTCATTTCCATCATTGCCGTAAAGAAGATCGGCGCCTGCGCCGCCTTGCAGATTGTCATTGCCCTCGTCACCGTACAGCTTGTCGTTGGCGCCGCCACCGTCGAGGCTGTCATCGCCCTCGCCGCCGCGCAGGGTATCCTTGCCAGCGCCACCGCTGAGTTGGTCCTGGCCCTCATCGCCGTAGAGCGTATCGTTGTTCGTCCCACCGTCCAGTACGTCATTCCCGCTGCCGCCGTAGAGCGTATCATTGCCGGCGTCGCCGTTGAGTTGATCGGCTCCTGCTTCGCCGTAGAGCTTATCGCTCCCTCCACCACCGGCGAGGAGGTCGTTGCCGTCGCCACCGTATAGAGTATCGTTTCCGCTCCCGCCAACGAGCGAGTCATTGCCGCCTTCGCCGTAGACCTTGTCGGCACCATTGAGCGCGTTCACGGTGTCATCGCCGCCTGAGCAAGTGATCGTGTCGTTCTTGTTGGTCGGATCGGGTGTGCACCCCGGCGCGGCTGCCCCCACGCTTACCGGAGCGGCGAGCATGGATGCCACCGTCAGGGCTGGCAATACGAGCCGAAAGTGCCGTTGCGCCTGGCGGATCAGGGTGAGCGCTTGCTGGTTGATCTTGTGGGCTATTCGCTTCATGTTAGGTTTCTTCCTCGTTATAAATTCGGGTTATGAATAAATGTGCCAATGAATTGTCCTTGATCCAAGTATGCTGTATTTTTGGCTCCCCCGGCCTTACAAGCGCCTTCCATCTATTGGGGGATGTACGCTTTACATAAGTGCAAGCCAGAAAGGTCGTGGTTCAACTTTTAGGCAGGTTTGGAGAGGTTAGAGGATGAGGTCTGACCCAGTTAAAGATCAATACTGGTGTGTGCATAAGAGCGGGCAGGTCGTGAATCGTAGCTCAAGTTTTGTGGTTTATAACTTCACCCGGACCACCGACTGGTGTGAATACGAACGCATCCAGGCCGACATCTTCGACCACCTGCTGGCCTCGGTGGGGGTGTTCGACCTGCACGTCTTCCAGGAGCCGACCGGGATGGATTTTACCGGGGCGTTCAGTCAGCGCTAGGCAGGCAGCAGAATGCTGATTGTGGTGCCCGAACCGGGGATGCTTTCAGCTTTGATCTGACCACCATGTGCCAGCACCAGCTGCTTGGCGATGGCCAGGCCAAGACCGCTTCCCTCTGAATCCGGGCTTCGATATAAGCGATCGAAGATGTGCGGGAGATCTGTGTCCTGGATGCCAGCACCGGTATCGCTGACCTCGATCCGTACTTCATTGGTCGGCACCTGCTGCAGGGTAACCCTTACCTGACCACCTGCCGGTGTATACCTGAACGCATTCACGAGCAAGTTGGAGAGCACCTGTCCGATCCGGGCCGGGTCTACCTCAACCAGCGGCAGCTCACCATCAGCCTTGAGCTCCACCACGATACCTTCCGCTTCCGCTTGTGAACGATAAGTCGCAATGATTTCACTCGCCAGTTGGTAGAGGTCGGTACGTTCCACCCGGAATCTGAGAGCGCCGCGTTCGGCCAGGGCCAACGTCCGCAGATCCTCGATCAGCTCCGACATGCGTCGGATCTCTGCCAGCAGGTCGATCAACTGTGGGTCATCCCGATCGTACACGCCATCAAGCATGCCCTCGATCCCGCCCTGGATCACCGTGAGAGGTGTGCGCAGTTCGTGGGTCACGTCGGCCAACAAATCCTTGCGCTCTTCGCTCTGCAGTTGGATCTGCTGAGACATGCTGTTAAAGGACCGGATTAGCGCCCGAACCTCTGGCCCGCCGCGTTCAGGCACCTGTACGCCACCTTCGCCTGCTGCAAGGCGATCCGATGCTTCCAGAAGGGCATCGAGCGGTGAGAAGAAGCGCCGCATATTGCGCCCGGCTATGGCAAGCGAGAATCCAATGAGCAATGTGGCCCCCCCGAACCCGAGCACAGCGGCGATCGGGGGCAGACGCAGGCCTGCGGCGGCCGCCTGCAGCAGGTAGATCGCACCGCTGCAGACGAGCGTCGCTGTGAGCAGTGCGCCCAATGCGCCGAACAGCACGCGTGGGAAGAGGCGCTTGCGTGTCCGCTTCCACCCAGGTGCCGTCGGCGGCCAATCTTCCTCGGCAGGCCACCATGGCGGTGGGTCAGCACGCATCCACCTGCGCCGTATGTGGCGCCAACTCTTTGAGTGCTTATCGTTCATCGTTCAGCCTGTACCCAACGCCATACACGGTGAGGATGTATTCTGGTTCACGCGGATTATTTTCGAGCTTCTTGCGGATGTTCTTGATGTGCGCATCGATCGCGCGTTCATACGATTCGATGGCGACGCCATGCACAGCGTCCAGCAACTGCGCCCGGGTGAAGATCCGGCCAGGCTGGGAGGCAAGCGCCGCAAGCAACTCGAACTCGGTCGGCGTTAGATCGATTGCCTCCTGCCCGCGCTTCACGCGCATGGCTGGCAGATCGAGCGAAAGATCACTGATTTTCAGTAGCTCCTGCGGTTCGCGCGCACTGGCCGCCCGGCGCAGGGCGGCGCGCACGCGCGCCACGAGCTCTTTGGGGCTGAAGGGTTTGGTGATGTAGTCATCTGCGCCGAGCTCCAGCCCGACCAGTTTATCGGTCTCCTCGTCGCGCGCGGTCAGCATGATGATCGGGATGCTCGAGGATCTGCGCAGTTGGCGACAGACGTCGAGACCGTCCATATCGGGCAATCCCAGGTCGAGCACGACCAGGTCGGGGGTCTCGCTGCGCACGATGCTGAGCGCACCTCCGCCTGATCCCATGCTGAGCACCCCGAACCCCGCATTCTCGAGGTAATCGCGTGCCAGGCGGGTGATCTTAGGCTCATCGTCAACGATCAAGATGGTCTTCACAGCATTCGCTTTAAGCAAGTGTGGGCAGGGCCCCATTCTACATCAACTTGAACCGGGGTCCTGCCGGGACGAGCGTGCGTTCAGCTCTCGCCCTCCTGGTTTTCCTCTGCACCCTCTCCAGCGTGGGCGCGTTCGTGCCAGGCCTGGAAGAAGGGAGGCACAGGCCGTTCCGCATCCCACCCCCAACGCCCCGGGTGATGTCCCCAACGGCTAAGGCGCCGGCCCATCCCGAAGGCGAAGAAGGGGAAGAAGATCAGCCGCACCACGAACTTGGCGAGGAAGAGCAGCAGCAGAACCCCCAAGATCCAGGTCCATAGATTGCCGGGTCCAAAAAACACCCGGGCAGCTGCTCCACCCGCGGCACCCTGTGCAACCCCAGCCTGGTAGACCAGATAACCCGCGCCGGCCAGCAGCGCCAATCCGATCAACGAACCGAGCAGTGCCATCCATCCATACCTTTTCATGTGTACCCTCCTTGGGTTTGGTATGCCACCATTCTCTCGCCCGATTGTGTAGCGAGTGTGAAGCGATTCGGGAGGGTTGGTGGAGAAGGGAAAACAATTGCCGTGGGCAAGGACCATCCAGCCGACAATGAAAAGTACCGGCTGGGGCTGATGCCCAATAGGATTCGCCCGGATCCCAGGGCTTTCGATACCGCGATCCCTGGTTTCCGTTCAATGAATAGCTCGAGCTTCAATC
>Ga0315534_1000159_pt1 | contig 41744 bp, 37 predicted proteins | sample SalMarSW160240MG_FD_203094 | JGI IMG/M metagenome (GOLD analysis project Ga0315534, IMG submission 203094) | Salt marsh sediment microbial communities from the Plum Island Ecosystem LTER, Massachusetts, United States - Salt Marsh Sediment SW1602-40 ... | reverse complement strand
CCAGAGCGAACTCAAGATGTTCGAAGATTTGACATCCGTGTCCGGTGTGGGACCTAAATCCGGTCTCAATTTTCTGTCCAGATTTTTGCCTGAGGAAATTTCCCGGGCGATCGATGATGAAAACCTTGACCTGCTATCTTCAGTACCAAAAATAGGTAAAAAACTGGCGAGTAAAATAGTCCTCGATCTCAAGGGTAAATTGAAGTTCGAAGAAAAATCAACCGCCTTTAACCAGGCAGTAAGTGCGCTCTGCAGCTTGGGTCTTAGCCGCAGCGAAGCGATCGACCGTCTCAAAGGCATCGACAGAAATCTCCCACTCGAAGACATGGTAAAACAGGCATTGAGGAGATGATATGGAAAAACCTTTAAACGGTAACCTGCTCAAGGGTGAAGAGATCTATGAATTGACCTTAAGACCGAAAAACCTTAATGAGTTTGTCGGACAAAAGACGATCGTTGAAAATCTGTCAGTGTTCATTGAAGCAGCCAAGAAAAGAGGCGAACAGATCGAGCATATCCTGCTCTTTGGGCCGCCTGGTCTTGGCAAGACTACGCTCGCTCATATCATCGCCCGGGAAATGGAAACCAATATCTATCCTACAGCCGGGCCGATCCTGGAAAGGCCTTATGACCTCGCCGGCATCCTCAGCAATCTGAATACTGCCGATGTCTTATTTATCGACGAGGTACACCGCATAAACAAAGCGGTCGAGGAGTATTTATACCCGGCACTTGAGGATTTCTGTCTCGATGTAATGCAGGACAAAGGTGTCGGTGCAAAGATGTTACGGCTCAATCTCAAGCATTTCACTCTGATCGGCGCAACGACAAGGTCCGGGCTGCTTACATCTCCCCTGCGTTCCCGCTTTGGCATGAGTTTTCGGCTTGATTATTATCCGGCTGATGACCTGTTTCACATCGTAAAAAGATCAGCCAGGATACTGGAGATCGATATCGATGAAGATGCGGCAAGCGTGATCGCGCGACGGGCGCGCGGTACACCGAGGATCGCCAACCGTCTACTGCGACGGGTCAGGGATTTTGCCCAGGTAAAGGGCAAGGGAAATATTGACCTGGAAATATGCGAGTATGCGCTGGAAAAACTCGAGGTAGACACGCGCGGTCTCGATGAAATGGATAAAAAGATCATTACCACGATCATCGAGAAATTCAGTGGCGGTCCGGTCGGTATCAGCAGCCTCGCTGTGGCGGTTGGCGAAGATGCCCAGACTATCGAAGAAGTTTTCGAGCCTTTTCTGATAATGGAGGGGTTCATAAAAAGAACGCCGCGCGGTCGTGAAGTCACTGCCCTCGGCTATGAACACTTCGGTTTCAAACCACAACAAGGACCATTATTTAAATAAAAAGTCATTGGTCATTAGGCCATTAAGTAATTTTATCATTAAATCATATCCGCCGCTTGGTGCTCTTGACTTTCATATATTGACATATATAATCAACTCATGAAGAGAATAGGTTTAGCAGTGATCTGCACGGTCTTCTTGATGATCGGTTCAGCATATGCAGACCAGACAAGAATGGATGTATTGATGGCTGGTGACTATATCGATGACATCATTAATATCGGTGTCTATCCCCATCAATTGCTCCAATATCAAAACAGCATGTACGGTGATGTGAAGTCGGGGATCGATGATTATGGTTTGATAATGGCACCCGTACCCAAGTTCGGCGCTTTTGGCGTATGGCAGGATCCGGTTCAAGATCGAGGTTTTAATATCGGCTACGCGGTCAGTCTGAAGAAATTTGAGATCGGGATATCCGGTTCACCCGCTGATAATCAAACAATATTCGGCATCGGTATCGGACGTCTTTTCTTTGACAAACGTTTTGATGTATCGCTGCTTTTCAATGATACGAACACTGAAGAGTGGTTTACCTTCAACTCAAGGTTGGTAAAAAGAAAAGGCGACTATATTATCATGCCGAGGTACTCGGTCGATTCATGGAGCATACCTTATGAATACTACCGGCACCGGATCGGATTCATGCTCCAGCGGATAATTTTCAACGACGGATTTGTCTTTTTCATAGCAGAATACGACTTGAGCCGGGGCGATATCGAAAATGATAATACCCATGTCCATGCTGGATTGGACCTGCCCATCTCCAGAAGAATAGCTTTGCTCCTGGGCGTTCGTGAAAATTTCATCGACGGCTTTGAGTCACCGGTGTGGTTTGTGGAGCCGGGTATTAGCGTCCGGATAAGGGATTTCACCCTGGATTTTCACCTCAACCAAGAACGTCTGTATGACAAGGATGTCACACTCTTTAATTCATTCGGTCTGGAACTGAACTTCGGAAGATTCTAAAAAGATGGAAACTGGGTTAGGGTTTGGATGCTGGAAATCTTTTTCCGGCTTCGAAACCGAACTGTCTGGTAAGTATTAAAATTCTACCTCTGGATATGCCGTATGAGCAAGGTATCGTCCACGACGCGAACTCGTCGCCATGCGATACTTCTATGCGGTGGTAAGGGGACTATGTGGAGAAAAGGGGGAAGAATTCCCCCTTTGGGGGTGTAGCTCAGGCGGGAGAGCAGTGCGTTTGCAACGCACAGGTCAGCGGTTCGAATCCGCTCACCTCCATTAAACACCGGAGCATAGCGCATAGAGCAAAGTGTCTGATGTTTGTTTGGTTTTTCTGTTCTTTTTAGTTACTTAATTACATAATTACCTAGTGACTTATTGACTCTACTTTCTCTCTCTGGTTCTCAATAAATTGTAGTCTTCCGATTTATCGGATAGGACATTGCTTCCTGCCTGATAAATCAGGCGACTACAGTTTTTCAGTTTTCTTAAATATTCTCAGGAAATTACCGCTGAATATTTTTTCCACTTCTGTTCTTGTATAGCCTTTTTTCAGAAGTTCTTTTTCCAGATTTTTCAATCCGGACGGTTTTCTAATAACCGGATCATTGATGCCGTCAAAATCACTGCCGATCGCAACCCCATCAATACCAAAATTATCTTTTAAATAATCTATATGATCGGTAACTGAAAAACCACCAAGATGGTATTTTGAAAAGTTGACGCCGACAAGACCGTTCTTTGCAATTATCGCCCTGATCGCCTGGTCAGCGATATTCCTATGAAATGATTTATTCAACGCCCGGACGCATGAATGTGAAGCAATCACCTGGTTATCGCACACCTCGCAGACATCGAGCACGCTCCTTGTCGATGCATGCGAGAGATCGACTATTATATCATAATCCTTCATGTTCCGGATGAAATGCCGGCCCTTTTTTGTTAGACCCTTTTTATCGGCTTCAAGAGCTGAATAGGCAAGTTTGTTGGAATTATTCCAGGTCAGGGTAAAAACGCGCACGCCGATATCATAGAAAGCTTCAAATTGCTTGAAGGTATTGTCGAAAATGTGCCCGCCTTCAACACCCAATAGGATATTCAGTTTATTACGGTCGATCTTCTTATGCGAAGTCACGATCTGAATTTTCTTTTTTTTATTTATATAGGCAAGCGTCAATGAGAGCATCTTCACCGCGTCGACAAAAGGATGTTTTGCCTTGGGTGCGATGAAATGCGCGAATACTGCACCAAGATAATCATCCTGAAGCAGCTTTCCAGGCAGTATGTGATTGAACTTTCCTCGGGCGATATTGAGCGGCGTGTCGCAGTGAAGATCAAAAACATCAGCCATTTAATTCTCCCTTATATGAAAGTTAAGTTTCATCGATTTATTTTATTATCAATTTATAACAGATATATATGACCGCCGCCATTAGAATCAACCCCAAGCCGACAAAGCGAAATGGTTTCCATGATTTCTTTCGCTTTATAAAACGGCCCTCACGCGTAAAAAAGCGTCTTTTTATGGCCACAATAAGGTCCCCGGATCACCCATCGGTTTTTGAATTGCTCTTGCTTCCTGCCAGGTGGTCCTGAAGGTTCATTATAATACCCTCTTCTATTTCCCTTATCTTTGCTCGGGGACAGGTGAAATTATTGAATATCATTGAAAAACAATAAAGAGTCCCATCGACATTGAGATAGCCAGACAGACTTGATACCGCGTGCAAGGAGCCGGTCTTCGCACGTATCTCGCCATTGAAATCTTCAAACCGGTTCTCCAGCGTACCCTGCCCAACCTCGGGAAGAAATTCATAAAAGGTCTGTGCATAACGAGACCAGTGCATATAACGTAGAACGAGTGCGATCTGGTACGGCGAAACCAGGTCATGGCGCGATAATCCTGAACCATCCCAGAGCGATACCGCGCTCGTATCTGCACCACAGATCTTCAAAAACCTCTTTAGCATCCGCACGCCGCTGTAAAAAGTCCCTTCGCCATAATACTGAGCGCCGAGCGTCTTGAGGAGTATCTCAGCGTAGAGGTTCACGCTTTCAGTATTCGTCTCGCGCAGAATATCGACTAAAAGAGGAGAATTTATCGAATCGATACATGTGACCGGATGAGGATTCATTGCTCTTAGGAGCGATATGCTGGCATCCTTTAAAACATCACCGGATACCCTGATCTTTTCTTTGATCAACCTCTCCTTAAAAAAACTGCCCACGAACAATGCAGGATCCTTGACGGCCACCGGAATGTCCTTCTCGTGCCCTTTGCCAATGCCGCCGTTAACATAAATGATATTTTCATCTGGTTTTCGATAGATGATAATGCTGTCTTCGCCCTCTTTTGTTTTCATCTTATTCACCAACAATACATATTGGGTTTGCGGTTCAATAGTGACCTCAGCAGTCTTGCCTATATCTGTCGCCTTGATATTTACGTTCACATAATTCTTATTCATGGATAACGCGGATATCTCCGCCGCGTAGCGTGCGTCAAGATAATGCCATGACCAGCCAGTGGGTAGCCGTTCACTGGTAAAGGTATTGCCATGGAGACTCATATCTTTAAAATAATCTTCACTTACTACGATATTGCCAGTCACTTCTTCAATGCCCTTTGCCTTTACCGTTGAGACAAACCGGTCAAGATCAGTTAAACTGAATGTTGGATCACCTCCGCCGATAATAATGATGTCACCATCAAGACGTTTGTCCTTTATTGACCCGCGTAATCCGAGACGCGTCGTATAACGATATTTTGGACCGAGATAGGATAAACTCGCTCCGGTAGTGATTATTTTCATATTTGAAGCCGGCACAAGAAGCTTCTGACTATTATGTGCATAGATCAGGCTATCATTACTCAGGTTTAGAATATAGACACCGCATTGTGCGGTCGCTAAAGCGGGTTGATTTAAAATACTGTCTATTGCCAGCGCATGTACGAAAAAAAGCAATATCATTACTTCCTTCTCCTTTTTTTCCGGGGTTCCGGTTTTACTGGTATCGGTGTAAAAAGACCGTCTCGGTCGATCTTACACTTGCATTTCTTGGTGTTCCTGTTTATCCCGCAAACAGGACATAAACCCTTACACTCCCTGTCACACAGCGAAGTGATGGGTAATGAGAGTACGATGGCTTCTTTTATACCGACACCCAGATTAATACTTGGACCTGAGAAGTACACACGCTCGACCTCAGAGGTTCTCAGATCGACCTTTTCAGCAGCGGTATTTGGATCTTTACCCTGGATATAGGTGAGATATGAACTCACCGGGAATTCCCGTTCAAAAGTGGCCAGACAGCGTCCACATTTCATCTCTGCGGTAAATATGACCTTAAAGTCCGCAGTGATCCCTATCGCTGAGTTATCGAGTGTTACAAGCGCACGGATCGAACAAAATCTCGTGACGTTGTCAACCTTGAGGTCAATCTCGTTTGCACTGATGCTATCGAAAGTGACCTTGGTTTCCTCTTTTATTTCGTTTGCCGGAATGAAAAATCTCGAGGCGATTATGTTTTTTGCTCCTTTTTCCGTGCCGCCGGGAAGAGAATATTATTAAGTATCAGCCGGTAACCGGGTGAGTTCCGGTATTTTCTCAGATCGGTCGGTGGGTCATTAACAAGATGCGTATAATCTTCTGGATCGTGACCAGCAAGGTAAGTGAAAGTACCTTTGCCATAATTGCCGTGCAGGTATTTAACCTCTTCAGTACCGCTCACTTCGGCCAGAACGAGCACTGATGATTTCACCGTACTTCTTCTAAAACCCGAACACTGACCAAGGAATTCTTTTACCAAAGCAGTATGGTTCTGAACGAGCATGCATGGTACGGGATCGAATTTTGCGGAGAAATCAAACAAAGAGATGTAGGTGTCAGGACCGCGCAGATGGGCTTCATTAGTGACATCGATCGTGGAATGCTCATAGATAAGCGGGTTGAGTATTAATTCGAAGTTTTCAAATGCCAGACATTGTGAAAAATCGAGTTTCCTGTTTGCCGCCGGATCATAGGGATCATGATCATAATAATTATGGCAGATATCGATATTCTGGGCAGCCAATCCTATGTCGTATGTGTCGCAGGCAGAACACATGGAAAACATGAAACCGCCCTTTTCAATATAGTCCTTGATAACGAGCGCGACCGCTAATTTCATTTTGGAGACCTTAGTGAACCCTAATTTTTTTGCCAGTTCCTCATTTATTCTGACCTCTTCCTTGTACCAATCAGCATTTGAATGGCTACCGTAAAACTTGCCGTACTGACCGGTAAAGTCCTCATGATGAAGATGGAGCCAGTCATACTCCATGAGCCTACCGCGCAGCACATCTTCATCCCAGACCTGCTCATACGGGATCTCGGCATATTCAAGGGCTAGAGTCACGGCATCATCCCAGGGTTCATAATTATCCGGGATATAAACCGCTATCCTAGGCGCTTTTTCGAGCAGAATAACATCCATGTTGTTTTCTTCGATAACCTGGTACATAGTTATTATATCTCCCGGGGTAATAACGTTCCATGTAACACTATGTAATGCGCAGTCTTTTTCGATTTTGGGTTCGTAATCCATGAGAAAGGAACCGCCATTGTAATTCAATAACCACTCGACGCTAACGCCCATTTCCAATGCCCGATAAGCAATGCCATAAGCCATTAGATGATCGGTTTGTGTTAAATCCATAGGGATGAATATTTTGTTTGCATAAGTGCATAAGGGAATCAACAAAACCACATATTTCACGAGTGAACGCCCTATGCTATACACTTTGCGCTCTTTATCTTCTCACTCTTCGTTCTTCTTGATGATATTAAGTACCTCTTCAGGGTTACTGGCTTTTTTAAGAAGCTGGCGTACCTCCTGCTTACGCAGTAACCGGGAGAGTTTTGCCAAAGCCATGATATACTCACTTTTCTTGTTTATCGGTGAAGCGATCAGGAAAATAAGGTGGGACGGCTTGCCGTCGATCGCCGAAAAGTCAACACCTTCAGCAGACCGAGCAAAGGCAAGAATGAGATCCTTGACTGCATCGGTACGGGCATGCGGTATTGCGATACCATCACCAATACCTGTAGATTCAAGGTTCTCACGCTTGGCCAGAGCCTTTTGAAACTCCTCCCCATTTTCAACCGCTTCATGAGCAACCATATTATCCACAAGTTCCTTCAATGCCGCGATTTTCTCTCTGGATTTCATCTGCATTATAATCGCTTCGGGCCTTAGGAACTCAGATATCTTTAAAACCATTACACCTCCTTCTGAAATTCTAGATTGTAGATTCGAGATTGCAGATTCAAAAAGAATAACCTACCGATCAACGATCTAAAATCTAAAATCATGAATGTTAAAGTCCTATGACGGGAACCGTCGATGAAACGAAAAGTCTCGTGGCTTCATTCTTTCGTTTTATCAACACAGCATCCACGCCGTATGCATCAATATATTTCTTAACGATAGTCGTGGCAATACCATCCTCAAGATGCAGTGATGTCCAAATACCAGCCTTGTCTGCATCATCCTCGATCAGGTACAGTAACTGCCATCCCTCATCCTCGATCTTTTTACGCAGCGTATCGCTTTTCTTCTGGGTCAGACGCGCGAGCCGGGAAATTCTACCGGTCTCGACAACAAATAGAACAAAGAGCTTGCTTTTGAATCTCTTGCATAATTGGACCGCTGCCTGGGTAATATCCTGGTCATTTATATCGGTAAGAACAAGGATAACCTTTTTAATCTTCATTCAAATTATCAGGTTTGCAGGGACACAAGAAAAACCCTGCCCTCTACAGTATGTATCGTGACATATCGACATCACCGATAATATCCTTTAATTTCGCATTCACATAGCTATCAGTTATCTTTATTTCTTTTTCAATGACATTCGGCGCGGTGAACAGTATTTCTTCAAGTATTTTTGTCATTACCGTATGCAGTCGACGCGCACCAATGTTCTCAGTCGATGCATTTACCTCTGATGCGATCGCTGCGATCTCCTCAATAGCTTTCTCGGTAAATTCAAGAGTTATCCCTTCCGTAGATAATAGAAGACTGTACTGCTTGATCAACGACGTCTCCGGCTCCACAAGTATCCTACGAAAATCCTCGGTTGTCAGAGCAGATAGTTCCACCCGGATCGGAAAACGTCCCTGTAATTCAGGGATTAGATCGGACGGTTTCTTATTATGAAAAGCCCCGGCAGCGATAAAAAGAATATGGTTCGTTCTTATCATGCCGTGCTTTGTCATCACGTTAGACCCCTCGACGATCGGTAAAAGGTCACGCTGGACACCTTCACGGGAAACATCGGGGCCATGTGTTGCCGTACTCCCTGCAACTTTATCTATTTCGTCAATGAAAACAATCCCCGAATTCTCGGTGCGCTGGCTTGCCTCATTTATCACCTCGTCCATGTCAATGAGCTTTTCAGCTTCTTCATTCTGTAAATACCTGATCGCTTCTTTTACTGGCATCTTGCGCTTTTTTTTCTTTTTTGGCAGGTTCTTACCGAATGCATCCTCCAGGACTCCGCTCAGGTCACCCATGCCGGCATGACTGAAAATTTCTACAAAGGGCATCTGCTGCCGGAAGATCTCTAACTCGACGATTCGATCATCAAACTTTCCCTGGTTCAAGAGATCCCTCATCTTTTCGCGTGTCGAACGCGATGAGTCGGTCGTTTCCGTAGTCACCGCATCGCCAATGCTGGCGGTTGGAGAAACAGGAAGGAGGATATCGAGGATACGCTCTTGTGCAAATTTGTGTGCTTTTTCTTGAACCAATTTAGTTTTTTCTCGGCGCACCATATTGACCGAGATCTCAACGAGGTCGCGGATCATTGATTCCACGTCTTTGCCAACGTAACCCACCTCAGTAAAGCGGGATGCTTCGACCTTAATGAACGGTGCTTTGGCTATATTCGCTAAGCGGCGTGCTATTTCAGTTTTTCCAACGCCTGTCGGCCCGATGAGAATAATATTATTTGGATAAATATCATCTTTTATCTTATCGGTAACCCGCTGCCTTCGCCATCGGTTACGAAGGGCTATGGCAACTGCTTTTTTTGCTTCAGACTGTCCAATGACATATTTATCGAGTCGGGCAACAATTTCACTTGGCGTAGGAAAAACGTTAGACATCACGTCACCTTTTAACGCTTTGTCCTCCATCGTGAAATTATACAAAATTATTGGAAATTGTCAAGTGAAATACTTAAGTCTTTAATCACAGTACACTAAGAACTTGACAATAAATTGAATTTAGGTAATATTTTATATGAGAGGGTCGTATATTATATTAATATCATTATTATTACCCCAGCTGAGCAGTGCAATAAACCAGGGCGATATTACACACAATACGAGCAGTATTTTCTATGTCAATCCTTCAGCCGGCGAAGTGAAGTTGAAAATAAAACGCGGCGCGGTCAGTAAAGCTTTTGTTGTGATGAATGATACCCGTCATATTATGAAATCAACGTATAGTGATGCCAACTATGAATATTATACTGCGACTATCGCGGCATTTGACACCACTGTGGTTTACCACTTTTTGCTTAAAGATAATATTGATTCCCTGATCCTACCGGCAGATGGTGAATTCACCTCCAGAGTACCGTTATTCAAACCCCCTGACTGGGCCGTCGGGAAGATCTACTATTCACTCTTTATTGATGGTTTTTATAACGGAGATGAAACAAATGACCCGGATAAGAAAAGGGATTGGGATGAAGAACCCAAAAGCTGGGAATCATATGGTGGAGATCTAAAGGGTATTATTGAAAAATTCGCATATATTGAGTCTCTGGCTCCTGACATTATTCTACTGCAGCCTATCTTCACTGCATCATCAAACCATAAATTCAACTCAAGTGATTTTGCGACAATAGACCCGCATTTTGGCGACACGATAGATCTGAGGAACCTCATCGATCAAGTTCATGCACAAAATATGAAAATAGTCTTGTCGGTCATCTTCAGCCACACCGGACTGGATTTTCCAACATTCATCGATATCGAAACGAACGGAGCGGTATCAAAATACGTTGATTGGTATCTTATAAGTACTCCACTAATAAAAAAATCTCCCCCTAATTATGAATGCTGGCGTGATGACTACCGTTTTCCAAAACTTAATCTGAATAACTCCCAGGTTATGAATTATCTTATCGGCTATTTGGGATACTGGAAGCGTTTTGGTTTTGACGGCTTCTATATTGGCGAGGACGAGAACTTTAATGCGAATTTCGTCAGGTCCCTGCGTGTCCACATGAAGACAAGGTATCCAGACATCCTTCTTCTGGGCAGTGATAAACGTCTGCTTACGGGTGAAGCTCTTGACGGCAGTTCTAATAAAGGACTGACTGACTTGCTTGTCAACTACTTCGTTAAACAGAATATCGCAACGAGTGAATTCGATAGAAAATTCCAGCAGATGCTTTTTTTCAGCCCGGTTCAGAGCAATAGTGTAAATTTGATAAATCTTTCAACGTATGACGAGCGCAGTGTACCCAAGGCTGATGTCATGAAAAATCTTTATGCCTTTATTTTCACCTGTGTTGGTTCGCCGGTCATTATGTATGGCGAGGAAATAGCGAGTACCTATTATGCACCGCTAAACCTCGGCAGCTTTCCCTGGAGTGCTGCCAAGCAGAACCGTACATTACTTAGAGAAATAAAAAAACTCGTTGAGATACACAAAACCAATCCTGAAATAGCCGGCAGCAAATTCTTTACGCTGTATGTTAACGATATTACAAAAATATATGCATATGACCGGGGTGGCTTGATCGTTGTCCTCAATTCAGGCGACAAACAGTCATTTGTCTCGTTACCGGCATGGGATGGTTCCTATACTGATCTGATAAGCGGCGAAAAATATACTGCCTTCTCGCAAAATTTAAGACTCTCGATCACCCCGAAATCCTATCGTATTCTGAAACGTGATATTTAAACTCCACGCTCCCTTCACGCCCAAAGGTGATCAGCCTGAGGCGATAGAGAAGTTAGTTAAAGGCATTGAACAGAATAAACGTTTTCAGACCCTTCTTGGTGTAACTGGTTCAGGTAAGACCTACACAGTTGCCAATGTTATAGAGAAAACGCAAAAACCAACGCTCATTATTTCACACAATAAAACACTCGCTGCTCAACTGTATGGCGAATTCAAACAATTCTTTCCAGAAAATGCCGTTGAATATTTTATTTCTTACTATGATTATTATCAACCCGAAGCATATCTGCCGCAGACCGATCTTTATATTGAAAAAGATGCATCGATAAATGAAGAAATAGAAAGACTGAGGCTTCGGGCTACGGCTGCGCTACTCACACGCCGTGATGTAATAATCGTAGCATCAGTATCCTGTATTTTCAACATCGGGTCACCCGATGAAATCCGGGAACTCGTCGTGTACCTGAAAAAAGGCGCTACGCAGGACCGGGATGAACTTCTTAAATCACTCGTTGCTATCCAGTATACGAGGAATGATATTCAATTTGCGCGCGGAACATTCCGGGTACGCGGCGATACGATCGACATCCACCCTGCAGATGAAAAATATGGTATCAGGGTGGAATTATTCGGTGAGGTAATCGAAAAAATCCAGCTGTTTGACCCGGTCTCTGCCCATATCATAGAAACTCTCGATACGATAACTGTCTTCCCAGCGAGACACTTCATTACCACACAACCAAGGATTGAGCAAGCCGTTGAGGCGATAAAAGATGAGTTGGCAGACCGCTTGAATATTTTTGAGATGAACGGCAAACTCCTCGAAGCTCAGCGTTTAGCTCAGCGCACGAAATTCGATATTGAAATGCTTTTGGAACTTGGTTATTGCTCAGGTATCGAGAATTATTCAATGCATCTTTCAGGGCGTAAGCCAGGAGAAAGACCATTCTGTTTGATCGATTACTTTCCTGATGATTACTTGATGGTCATCGATGAATCACATGTCACAATTCCACAATTGCACGCAATGTACGAAGGGGACCATGCCCGCAAAACAATGCTTGTCGAGTATGGTTTCCGGTTACCCTCGGCACTGGAGAATAGACCTCTTAAATTTGAGGAAACTGAAAGTCTTGTCAGCCAGGGGATATGCATATCGGCAACACCAGGACAGTGGGAGATCGAAAAATCAGAATATCGAATAGTCGAACAGATCGTTCGACCTACCGGTATCATCGACCCGAAAGTGACAGTAAAGCCCGCAAAAGACCAAGTCGATGATCTGATCGCTGAGATCCAGCACAGAGTGCATAGTAGAGAGCGGGTGCTGGTAACGACACTGACAAAAAGGATGGCTGAGGATCTTGCACAATACCTTAACGAAATCGGCATTCGTGTCAGGTACATGCATTCGGAAATAGACGCGATACAGAGAATTGAGATTTTGAGAGGATTAAGGCTGGGTGAATTTGATGTATTGGTTGGTATCAATTTGTTGAGAGAAGGCCTTGATCTTCCTGAGGTTGCGTTGGTGGCGATCCTCGATGCTGATCGTGAAGGATTTTTGAGGAGCGAACGTTCCTTGATCCAGACTGCAGGTCGTGCCGCACGCAATGTACGCAGCGAGGTAATCATGTATGCTGACGAAAATACGGATTCCATGAAGCGGGCGATAGCGGAAATGGAAAGAAGGCGTAATAAACAAATCGCATATAATGAGAAACATAACATCACGCCGCGCAGTATCGTGAAAACAAAAGAGGAAATAATCAGGGCAACTTCAGTCGCTGACCGTATCAGCAAAACCGACAAAGAGGAGATAAAGGTCGAAGAACTCGCCAAGCTTTATGAGGATATGAAAGAAGCAGCATCGTTGATGGAATTTGAAAGGGCTGCAGAAATCCGCGATCGAATAAAACTAATAAAGAAACGCCTGGAGAATATAGGCAGGAGGAAACATCAAAAAGAAGTCGGCACCAAGCGCTAAGGAAAAAAAGCAATTCCTGAAGATCATCAGGAATGCTCTAAAAGAAGACATCGGGCGCGGTGACATAACAACCGATCCGATAGTCGACACGCAGCAGCAAGCACTGGGGATAATTTTTCCCAAACAGGACGGCATCTTGTGTGGTATTGACATCGCTCAGATGGTCTTTCAGATACTGGATGAACAGCTTGATTTCCAGGGCAAAATGACTGACGGTATGCTTTTTTCCCCGGGCATGACCATAGCGACACTGGTCGGCTCTGCTGCATCATGTCTAAAAGGCGAACGAACCGTGTTGAATTTTCTGCAGCATCTCAGCGGGATAGCGACGTTGACCAGCAAATTCGTTGAAGCTACTGAGGGAAAGCTGAAAATACTCGATACGAGAAAAACTTTGCCCGGGCTAAGGGTGATGGAAAAATACGCGGTCCGTACTGGAGGAGGAAATAATCATCGCTTCGGTCTATATGACATGATATTGATAAAAGATAACCACATTGAGATCGCGGGGAGTATTACTGCGGCAGTGGAGGCGGCACGCAAGAATAACAGGAAAGCGTTCGTAGAAGTCGAGATTAAAACCTTCATGGAATTAGATGAAGCCCTGGCCGCAAAGGTTAACCGCATTATGCTCGATAATATGAATCAGCAGCAGCTGAAAAAAGCGATCGAGATAATACGTAACAAGAACGCATACACGGAAATCGAGATCAGCGGCGGGATAGACCTTTACCATATCGCTGCTTACAAAGATTGTGGTGTGGATTTTATCTCGGTTGGCGCGCTCACCCATTCAGCTCCTGCCATTGATATCGCAATGAAACTAAAACCTCTGGGACAAGGTGAATCCTGAGGATTTCCTCAAGTCACTCGTTGACTACGAAAAACAACCTGCGTATGATTATGATCTGAATAGATTCATACGGTTCCTTAAACAACTTAACGCTCCTCAGCATAAGCTTCGCAATGTCATTCATGTCGGCGGTACTAAAGGCAAAGGAACCTGCGTTGCAATACTCGCATCCTGCCTTGCACAAAGCGGGTACACAGTGGGTCAGTACACTTCACCGCACCTTGCAGATCTCAATGAACGAATAAGAATAAACAATACACCGATAACCAATAAAGAGCTCACCTATTATATCAATAAAATAAAACATACCAAACCAAAAAACAGGCCTAAATGCAAGAAATCAGGTGGATCAGATACGGTTAAAAAGCCGAAATCGAAGGGTCTGCGCACTTTCTTTGAAACTCTCACAGCCATCGCTTTCCTGCATTTTGTCCGCAGAAAAACCGACTTTGCGATCCTCGAGGTAGGTTTAGGCGGGCGTCTTGATGCAACGAATGCAGTCAACCCGCTGATCAGCATGATAACCAAAATCGGCTATGACCACACCGCTTTATTAGGCGATACCCTGCCACAGATCGCACGAGAAAAAGCCGGAATAATAAAATACCGCGGAAAACTGGTCACTATCAAACAGCGACCTGCAGTTCAGAGAATTATTACTAAACAGTGCCGTTTGAAATCGTGCTCCCTGCAATATGCCCAAGAACAGCATATTATTAAAGTCTTAGAGCATACGATCGAGGGCAGCAATCTGCAGATAAGCGGTCAGCTTGGCAGGTTCAAGGCCTTCCTACCCTTACCAGGCATGCACCAGGTCGAAAACCTGCTTCTCGTGCTGAGCGTGATCGATGAACTAAGGACCATGGGTTTTGATCTTCCAATACGCGCAGTGAGACAAGGCATACGGCAGACCGATTTGCGCGGAAGGTTTGATATTGTATCACCGAAGAACCCGGCTCTTCGAAGACGAGCAAGAAAACCGCTTGTTATATTCGATGTTGCCCATAACCGTGATTCATTTGAAGCACTCGATATGAACATTAAAACTTTGAAGATCCGTGATTTCTATCTTATCTTTGGCAGCAGCTACGGAAAAGACATATCCTATGCGATCAGAAACATCTTTCCTAAAGCCAAAAAAGTAGTGCTGGTAAGAGCGGACAACCCGCGTGCCATAAGACAGGAAGACATCTATATAAAAGCGAAAAGATACCAACAAAATATGACAATCGCATCCTCGGTTCAACAAGCCATTGAGTATATAAAGAGCATTGCAGGAAAAAATAATATAATAATAATTACCGGTTCATTTTATCTCTGGCAGCCAACCTGGTAATGGGGTCAAATCTCGACATTGGACATATCGTGTCCAGATATGCCTACCTATTTATGAGTGATGGCTGATGTCCAATGTCGAGATTTGACCCCAGGGTATCCCATGGAACAAGAGCATAAAATAATAATTTCTCTTATCACTGAAGCCCTTGATGGAAGCGAGCATGCCTGTCAGAAGATACTCAATTTATATAAAGGAAGGATATTCAGTTATGTCTACCGCATGGTGCGGAATTATCACGATGCCGAGGATATTACTTTTGATACTTTTATTAAATGTTTCAAGGCACTCGCCAGGTTCGATACTTCCAAAAAATTCTCAACCTGGCTTTTTACGATCGCCCATAATACAACACGCGATTTTTTCCGTAAGAATAAGCAGCAATACGAGTACTTTGATGAAGAACACGGGGTCGTCGATGATCTTGCGGAAAAACTCGAAAAAAAGAAGAAGATCGAGAAGATCGAAAAAGCCCTTGCCAAATTGCCTCCGCTCGATCGGGAATTGATCATCCTCTTCCACAAAGAGGAGTATTCATACCGGGAAATAAGTGAAATCCTCGAAATACCGGTGACAACGATAAAAACCAGATTACACCGAGCACGCAAGAAACTTGGCCAGATGGTCTGTGAAATTCCATGAAACTTTATACGAAAACCTGCGTATTACTTAGTGATGAAGCATAAAAACATTGAAATACTGATCCAAAAGGCACTTGACCGTGAAGCTAATGCAGAGGAAAAAGAACTTCTGCACAAACATTTAGCAAAATGCGCAAGCTGTCGGCAGCTCTATGAGGAACTAACCTGCAATGAGCAGGTTCATGGACTCATAGAGTATTATCCGCAGCATGATTTTAACGATCGTGTCTTGAAAAAACTTGGATTTCGAAAGATCTTTGCCTGGACCAAAACAGCCAAGGTTTTTGCAGGTGCCTGGTTAGCATCTATTCTGTTTCTGGCATTTTCACCCCTACCTGGGAAATTAATAAATCAGATATTAACCTCGGCACCTGCACTCGCTCGTATCATAGCTAAGGGAAACGTCATTATTTCTTCGCTGAGCCATGTTATTATGCCCTTTGCCAAGAATTCATTCGATATTACATGGCCATTAATAGGACTGGTATTCAGTGTTATCGTCATTTATTTCTTCAATAAAACGCTGAGTCCGGCTGGAAGATACAAAGCAGACATTACATCGTATGCTAAAGGACAGAATTTTCTGACCGGGTAAAAAAGGAGGCAAAATGCAGTCTTTAATAATAATCATCATGGCTCTTTTGCAGGTGTCAAACCCTGGTTCTGAAGAGCTCGTTGGGAGATTACCAGAAATCGTGGTTATGGCTAACCGACCTGAACATAAGGATATCACAACACCTTTCATTGGATTGATCGAAGAAAACTTTGCTTTTGCGCAGACCATACCAGAGGCTCCAGAGATACCAAAGAAAACCAAGGATATGATCAAGCTGGATATCGAGAAAGGTGATGTCATCGGCAAAGACTATCATGTACCAAAAGGTGATACGGTTGATGAAGACGTAACGGTCAAAGGCGGTAATGCAGATATCGAAGGAGTTATCGATGGCGATCTTGCGGTAATGGGCGGTGTCGTCGAAGTAAGCGGTCTTATCGATGGTGATGTTGCAGTATTCGGCGGCAACCTTAATATTACCGGCAAAATCGACGGCGATGCCGCGGTAATGGGCGGTAATATAAATAACCGTGGAGTCATTTCCGGCGACCTTTTTGTCGTAGGCGGCACTGTATTACTCGACTCTGGTTCTGTAGTTGAAGGCGACATTAGTATGGTCGGCGGTACTGTCGACCGTGATGAAAATGCTGAAGTGCTCGGTGAAATTAGCTCGGTGGAAATCGAGGTACTGCACGAGATCATGCCTCGTATCGGCAAAGCCCTTAGATTCCCCAAATTTTTGCCCGGCCGAGCTGCATTTCCAAGGATCTTTTTCATCGCCGCGATGATCGTCATGTACATAATCAACCTTCTCATTTTCCTGATATTCCCCGGTTTTACCGAAAAGATCGCAAGCCGCTTGAATGCCGCTGTATGGCCGTCAGTCGGTCTGGGATTGGGACTTCAGATACTCTATGTACCGCTTATTGTTCTCTTTGCAGTATCGGTCATTGGTATACCACTCATCCCGCTCTTTGTTCTCGCAGTCTTTCTTGGCACAGTTTTTGGATTCTCGGCTCTGTCCCTTATCATCGGAGGAAAAGTGGCTGATGGATTTAAATGGAATATTTCAAGCAAGGTTGGACTCTTCAGTGTCGGCTGGATCACGCTAATGATAATCCCCTTGATCGTTCATCTTATCGGACCGCCGATATTTATCTTAGGATGGATAATTTTTTATGTCGCTATAACGATAGGACTCGGTGCGGTGATTCTTACATTGATAAAGAAAGAACCCAAAGCGGCTAAAAAGTAAATCCACCGAAATAGCTGAAAAAACCACCTCCTTGCAGAGTGAGGAGGTGGTTTTTTCATGAAGTGTTGAATTAGTCGCTTAATTGACTATAATAACGGCATGGAAATTTCTGACAAAGCAATGACCGCGATATCAGAAAGCAAATTCACCGAGCTGGAAGATATCTGGACTGAAATGATCCTGGCGAAAGATATTGAACTGACCTATTTTTTTGAGATCTGTGACACCTTAAAAAAAGCCGGTTTCCCCGAACGGGTTCTGCCGCTCCTGGAAATGCTCGCTGAGCAATGTGAAGCGGAAAAAGCATATACTAAGGCACTCGATGTACGCAAGAAAATGGTTTACTTCAGTGATCAGGATAAAATTCTGAGAAAGCGAATTATCGATCTTTATAAAAAAATCTTTGACACCAGCGGTCAGCTCAACGAGTATCTGGATATTTCCGGCCTGAATAATAACGATCCAATATTCAAAGCGATAGCAAAGCTCGAGCAATTCCTCGCATATGATGTGGGAAGATATTTCTACTTTGAACGCTATGGTTTTGGTGAGGTGGTCGAGGCAATACCGCAAAAAAGAGAGATCGTAGTTGATTTTGAAAAAAAGAAAAGACATTTTCTTTCCATAAGCGTTGCCCAGGGGATCCTCACACCGCTCACCGAAGGAAGTTTTCTCCATAACAAGTACACTGATATACAGTCGCTCAAGAAGATGAGCCAGGATAATCCTGAAGAACTCATCAAAATGATACTCAGAGATTCTTCAGAGCCGCTCAATGCATCACAAATAAGGGCTTACCTGGATGGGATATTGGAGAAGAAACAGATCAGTAAGTGGTGGGAGAAACAGCGGAAGAAAATTGAACAGGATAAGAACATAAAGGTATCCGGACGAGGCGCAAAGCAATATGCCTATATAAGATCAGATCAGGATAAATCAACGCTCGAACTAGCTGCTTTCAAAAAAGCAAGCGCAGCCGAGAAATATCTTCTGGCTGAAACTTACGCAAAAAAAGAACTGACGCTATTCGATAAAATCGTTCCTGAGCTCGTTCGCTTGGCAAATCAGATATATAAAAGTCACCCCGGTCCGGCATTGGATATCCTGATGCTCTGTCAGGACAACACGGTGGAAGCTGATTTTGCGTATTCAATGGCAACGGTCATTAATGATAATGAACTCGAGCCTTTAATCAACAGCCTCCAGAGTATTGAACACAAAAAATCTATATTAGCATTTGTCCGAGAACAAGAACAAGAATGGGTGCGAATTTTTAAAGATCTCATGCTCACCATCGATGACCCCAGCCTTTTTACGGAATTAGCAAATAATCTTGAGTCCACACCCGGTGCACTGAAAGATATCCACTATACGGTTCTCTCATCTCCCAGGAAATACCCGGCACAATATCTCTGGATGCTCAAATCAATGCTTGCCGGCGAGCTTGCTGAATATTCGGGTCCGAGTTTCTTGCCGCGGCTCATCGCCAGCGTCGACTATGTTAAAGGTATCAAGGGAACAGTATTGAAGATATTGAACCTTGATACTTATGATAAGATCATAGCCCAAGCTAATTCTGATGAAGCAAAACGCATCCTCGAGGCGATCAATATGAGCCTGGGTTTACCCGATTATAAGAAAAAAGACTTTGCGCGTATCATCGAATTCCATCATCCTGATCTCTTCACACGGACCGATGATGTCATCTATACAACAAAACAAGCTCTAAAAAAGAAACAGGATGAATTGGAACACCTTATGAATGTGGCGATACCTGAAAATAAAAAGGAAATAAGCCGGGCAAGGGAATACGGAGACTTGAGCGAAAATTTTGAATACAAAGCAGCTCGTGAACGACAGGAGCAGCTTTACAGCAAGCTGCAGGCGATTGAGAACCAGCTCAGTAAGACTCAGATCATCGCCCCTCAACAAGTAACAACTGATCACGTATGCATCGGCTCAAAAGTGACCGTAAAGAATGTCGCTAACGGCGAGCAGAGTGATTATACGATACTCGGCCGCTGGGACACTGATCTTGAGAAGAACATTATCTCTAATGAGGCACCGGTTGCCAAAGTACTACTCAACAAAGTGCGGAGTGATCACGTGATAATAAACGAAGAAGAATATATCATTGTCGAAATTAAAAAATACGACGACTTGTGATCATAAAAAGAGTAATGAAATATTTAACGAACTACGATTTAATGCTATATCTTTATGGTGAACAAGGAGGTTTTCATGAAGAAAATACTTATCCTGGCGATGCTCGCTCTACCGTTATTGGTTTTTGCCGAAGAAGAGGAAACAATCGGCTACCTCGGCGTGATAACAGAAGAGTTGAGCGAAACCATGATGAAAGCGCTTGATGTGGAGAATGGTCTCCTCGTCAAGGATGTTGTTGAGAATTCACCGGCAGAAAAAGCAGGGCTCAAAACCGGTGATGTAATAATCGAAATAGAAGGGGACAAAATAGTCGACTATGCAACCCTGAAAAAACTGGTTGCGGCAAAACCCGATAAGAACGTGAAAATACTCATTAAACGCGAGGGCAAGAAATACACCAAAGAAGCAAAGCTTACCTCTCGCCCGAAACCAAAATTCAACATCCAGATGGAGCTTCCTGATTTTGACCAGATCAAGGAATTGATGACCAAAGGGTCAGAAGAGATAAGGAAAGAAATTGACAACCTCAAAGAAGAAATACAGAAGCTGAAACAGGAGCTCGAGGATCTGAAAAAGAAGGTGGGATAATAGTTATCTGATAATTAGCTTTCTCCCGGATATTTTATCACCGGTATAAGCGACAATAAAATGGATACCACTCGGGATGGACTGCAAATACGGCACTTGCAATATCCTGCTCCTGATTTTCATCAACCACCGGTACAACAATTTCCACAGAGCCCTGAACAACCTGCATTTCTACTGGTCAATTTCTCCTACTCAAGTCATTGACTTTCTCCCGTTGATAATTATACTCTCACAGATAGTATGGAAATACAAAAATTTTCTGAGCGCGATGCAAAACAGTGGGAAGATTTTGTACCGATCGCAAATAATGGTACGATATTCCATTACCTGAAGTTTCTCGGCTATCATCCACCGCAGCGTTTCAAGAATCACCATCTTATGATCAAGGAAAATAATAATATCCTGGCGCTTTTTCCCGCGGTCATAGAAGATAGAAAGGTGATTTCACACAAAGGTGCTTCATACGGCGGTTTCGTCCTCAAGCAAGGCATCGGCATCCACAAAACGTGTTTGATGGTCGAACACCTCATCGAGTATTTTAAAGAACGTGGCTTTCAAAAGATTATCCTCACTCAAACACCTCTTATCTATTACAGAGAACCTGATCAGTACATAGATTTTGCTCTGTTGAAAAACGGTTTCTATTATCGAAAACGCGAGATCACCGCAGTCATTCCAATAGACGCTGAAGATCCGCTAACGACCTTTCATGCTGATGCCCGTAGATCAACAAAAAAGGCTATACGTGAAGGGGTCAAAGTTACTATTTCCGATGATTTCAAATCCTTTTATGCGATATTAAAACAAAACCTCGGGATGAGGCATAATGTTTCACCGACACATTCACTCGAAGAACTCATGCGTTTAAAAAACATATTCTCTGATGATATCATTTTGTTTACCGCTCATCTAGAAAGAAAAATGATCGGCGGGCTTGTGATATTCTGCGCTCATGAAAATGTCATCCTGGCATTTTATATTAGTCACGATAGTGAATTCCAGATATATCGACCGGTAAATCTATTATTTTATGAAGTCCTCAAGTGGGGACGCAAGAGGAATTTTAAATACCTCGACCTCGGTACTTTTACGCTTAACATGAACCCGAACTGGGGTTTGGGACGGTTCAAAGAAAATCACAATGCGCGCGGTTTTTTACGGGATTCATTTGAGCTCAATATATAGCCAAACAATCACCTGATGGCTCCTCATAATAATACCATTAAACTCGGTCACGGCTCAGGCGGTTTGTTGACAAGCCGCCTCATCAAAGACATTATCCTGCGGTATTTTAAAAGCCCGATATTGAAACTCCTCGAAGACTCAGCGCAAATAAAATTACCGGGTGCTGGTCTTGCGTTCACAACAGATTCATATGTCATCGACCCGATATTTTTCCCAGGCGGTGATATCGGTATGCTCGCGGTTTACGGTACAGTGAATGATCTGGCAATGAAAGGCGCGATCCCCAAGTACCTGTCATTTTCAGTAATCATTGAAGAAGGTTTTGCCCTCGATAAATTCGAGCGCATCATCAGATCTGCCGCGCGGGCAGCACGCATTGCGCAAGTCCAAGTTGTTTGTGGTGATACCAAAGTTGTAGAAAAAGGTAAGGCCGACAGTATCTTTATTACAACTTCAGGTATCGGGGTGATAAAACTCGACCTTGCCAAAAAACGCATAAAGACCGATGATGTTATCATCGTAAGCGGGACGATCGGAGATCACGGCGTGGCCATCATGAACGAAAGGTTGAACCTGGGATTACGTTCGGCCATTAAAAGCGATGCAGCGCCGCTAAATCTGCTTACCCGGTTACTTTTTAAATATAAAGCGTCAATTCACTTTATGCGCGATCCGACCCGAGGCGGTATCGCTTCAGCTCTCAATGAAATGATCGATGGTTCTAAAATGGGCATTATGATAAGAGAAAAGGATGTACCCATTAGAAAAGAGGTCATTGGAGCCACCGATATCCTCGGTATCGATCCGCTTTATATCGCAAACGAAGGTAAACTCGTCTGCGTCGTCGAGAAAAAAGCTGCTGCAAAAATCTTAAAGACAATAAAATCGCATAAATTAGGTAAAGAAGCAGCTATTATCGGCAAGGTTATAAAAGAACCCGGGGTCTGGCTCAAAACCGGGATCGGTGGCATCCACCCGCTCCTGCAATTAGAAGCTGAAGGTCTGCCGAGGATATGTTAGTACAGTATTGCCGAATAAGTGAAGTTAACAGGTATGGACACTCAGAATTACTTTGATCAGATGTTCATGGCCCAAACACTCGCCCTCGCTAAAAAGGCCTGGGGAAGTACCGGTATCAACCCCCGGGTCGGCGCTTTGATCGTAAAAAACAACCGGCTGGTCAGCCAGGGGTATCACCGTAAATTAGGTGAAGCTCATGCCGAGATATGTGCTCTTGTAAGTGCTGGAGAGCAGGCACGCGGAGCAACCCTTTATGTGAATCTTGAACCTTGTTGCTACAGCGGTCGAACACCGCCGTGTGTCGCCGCGATAATCAAAGCCGGTATCAAAAGAGTGGTCATCAGCATGAAAGACCCGAACCCGCTCGTCAACGGGAAGGGTATTGACTACCTTCAAGCCCGTAATATTGAGATCACGACAGGTATATTCAAAGAAAAGGCGCATGCATTGAATGCCTGGTACAAAAAATACATAACAACGAAAATGCCGTATACGATCATGAAAATCGCGATATCTCAGGATGGTAAGATCGCCGGCTCTGCTCAAAAGTATATAACATCAGAACCATCAAGACGATTTGTCCATGCACTGCGCGGACAGCTTAATGCAGTACTCGTTGGTATTAATACTATACTCGTTGATGACCCTTGTCTGACCGACCGGCTGCTCGGCAAAAATGATCCGGTAAGGATCGTTATCGACCCTGACCTTGAGATTCCTGAGCATGCTAATTTTCTAAAACGAGACAACCAAAGGATCATCATTACGAATAAACATAATGATGAAAGAAAAATAAAAGTATTGACCGACGCTGGAGCCGAGTTTATCTTCCTTGATCGTGCTCCTTATTCAGAGGCAAGGATCCTTGAAGAACTCGGCAAAAAGGGCATAAGCGCTATACTCATTGAAGGCGGCGGTGAAGTCTTTGCTCAGTTTTTCAAGACCAAAAACTTTGACGAGCTTTATCTTTTCAAAGCCAGAACAACGATCACTAAAGGTTTAGCACTGGACCCGGAAATCATACATTACGTGCAGACCCATGATGAAAAACCGATTAGTATCGGGGAGGATTTATTATACCATGTTTACAGGAATAATTGAAGAAAAGGGAAAGATAACCGGTATCACAAAAAGCGGAGTTTTAAAGATAGCTATTGAATCGAAGCTCGAGAGCATGCCCGGAGACAGCATTGCGATCAATGGCGTGTGCCTCACCGTAGCTGCGATAAATGATAAAGGTTTTACAGTCGAAGTTGTTCAACAGACCAAAGAGATGACTACCGCGCTCGGCTGGCGTATTAATGCTTATGTCAATTTGGAGCGAGCGATAGCTTTAGGGACGCGGCTCGGCGGGCATATTCTGTTAGGTCATGTGGACGAGACAGCCAAATGTGTTCGAATAAAGGGCAATGAATACTTCTTCAAAGCTTCAAGAGAAAATCAGAAGTATCTCATCCCCAAAGGGTCGATAGGTATCAATGGTGTGAGCCTGACCATCAAATCGATCACCCGTGACATATTCTCTGTATCACTCGTTCCTTTCACCCTTGAACATACAGTACTTGATACGGTCAAGATCGGTTCGCTGGTAAATGTCGAATATGATTATTTCGCCAAGATCCTGCTCGCGAACAAGTAGCGAACACGATATCGCATATGAATTGCTGACCCAAAGAATTATGCTATAAGAGAGGACGCCGCTGGGGATTGATACGGATTGTAACTATCGGATCATCACCCGTGCCAAAGAAACGCCAGGTACGAAGCCTTGCCTCAAGCTGCTGTTCAAAACGACGATCCCTTGTATCTTCTGGTAAATACTCGATATCAAGGTTTTTCAGCAACACATTTCCCGAACCGGATAATCTACCGTCGATAACGATACGCTTGCCATAGCCCATATCAGGAAACGACAGCTCGATTGAATCAAGGGGCACACCCGGCTCGATAATCAACTCTCCAAAATGCTGAACGATATCTGAAGGTTTCAATTCGATCTTGATCGTATCGAGAACGTGTTCACCGGGGATTCTAATCTCATGAGGGATGTTCACTATCCTGATCCGCTCGAAACCATTGCCACTGCTCAATGCGGGGACTATGAAATAGATCTGAAAATATAATGTTGCCGGTATATCACCGCCAAAACAAGTGAATTCAAAATGACCATTTATATCAGTCGTACCTTGCCATACCCTTTCGAAATGCAACTCCTCCTCCTCAAACCACCGATTGACACAGAAGGTTATATCTGTCCAAGGTTGACCGTTCAAAGTAACCCACGCCTTGACCGCAATATCCTTATCCTTTTCAGTAAAGCGTGTGCGGATCTTGGACAATAGGGGTTCGAAAAAATAAGGGACATGGTAGACCCGGTGTTCCACAATATGCTTCAGGGAATTATAGACGATAGTATCGCGCGGTCCATAAGCCAGTATTCTCAGGATACGTTCTAATTTATAAAGATCCATACCCTCAATAATAGTCCTGCTGCCTAGTTCCCGGGCATGGCTCTGTAATGTATCAGGCAACTCATATTTCCCGAACGGATAGAGCAGTTTGAGATTATCTGGCCATACCCTGACTTGTCTTTTATCAAACCAAAAGACCTCTTTGTTCTCATAATTACTCAGGAATATCGTAGTCAATCCCTCGCTGTAATCGAAATTCCGGTATCGATTAAAATCATTTTGCAAAAACGCCATCAGCAGGAACATCGCGCTTGTAATAACGGTTGGAAGTATCAGCCTGAAAGCAACACCTCTTTTCCTTGTCTCAGCGATAAAATTCTTATCGATAAACCTCAGCGCCACGCCTGATCCGAGGATCAGGAAGATCTGCGCGATGATCGGTAATTTCACTATAAAAGTATTGACAAAAGAGAATCGATACCGGAGTGCATATAAAAAGGGCTGTCTTATCAAAGCAGGCAGCAGATCAGATAATGTAATCATTAGTATGATCGCCATTGATAGACCCATCGCCCAGATAATCGCAGTCGATATTTTTTGCTGGAAGTAAAAGAAATTTACGAGGATCAAAACAACGAGGAGACTGATAAAAGGAATGATGCGCACGATGTCTGAGTATATGAGAAAACTATATCTTGCCAATGAAAAATAACTGATGCCAAAGGGTACAAAAGGTGCTGCGACCAGTACCATCCATACTAAGGTCCAGAGACATGTACTTAGTGCCGAGTATTTATATAAGAAGATGTTCTTTAGAACAACATATGACCAAAAAATAATATAGAAAAGAACAAAGACCACGGTCGTATTAAAATGCCTAAGAAGTATCACCGGGTAAAGCAAAGACCAGATGAGCGAAGCATAGATTGTAACGGTATGGGAACCAAGTGCCAGCCTCATGAGAACAAAACCGATCACTATGCTGTAAATAACGATAAGAACACGGGCGAGCCTATTCCTGAACACGACGGATTATACCGCGAAAAGCATTCAGGTCAAGAGGCATTACGGTAGAATGCAACAGACCCTTGACTTTTTTTAAAAAATGTGGATAATTATGGTAATGAGAAAGGAGTATGAAGAATGGCTCTAGACAAAGAAAAGAAACAGGGTATTATTGGAAGTTTTAAAAGACACCCGAAAGACACCGGCTCGCCTGAGGTTCAGATAGCGATCCTCACTGAACGGATAAAAATTCTGACTGAACACCTTAAGGAATTTCCTAAGGACAGACATTCCAGGCAAGGACTTATCAAAATGGTTAATGACCGTCGTCGCCATCTGAATTATTTAATGAGAAAAGATAGACCAAAATATTTGAAAATTATCGAAGATCTACAGCTTAGAGGTTAGCGTGTATTCCGCAGAACTAACCCTGGGCGACAAACAACTGCGTATTGAAACAGGTCACGTGGCAAAACAAGCGGCGGGAAGCTGTATGGTTTCATACGGCGAGACCGTGCTTCTCGTCAGTGCTTCCTATCGCAGGGACATCAACGAAAATGTTGACTTCCTGCCTTTGACAGTCGATTATCGCGAACTGCTCTTTGCGGCCGGTAAAATACCCGGCGGGTTTATTAAACGCGAGGGTAGACCTTCAGAAAATGAAATCTTGACTTCCCGGCTTATTGACCGACCGTTGCGTACTCTCTTCCCCGATCACTTCCGAAATGAAGTTCAGATCATCGCCAACTTGCTATCCTCGGATATCGAACATGAAGCTGATACCCTGGGGATAGTCGGCGCGGCGATTGCATTATTGATTTCCGAAATACCATATACGGTACCTTTGGCCGCGGTTAAAATCGGATTAAAAGCCGGATCGTACATAATAAACCCGGGCATAAGCGAGCAGGACACTTGTGATCTGAATCTGGTAATCGCCGGAACCATGGATAACATAATAATGATCGAAGGCGGTGCACATGAATGCTCTGAACAAGATATCGCAGGAGCGATCGAGTTTGCACAACCACAGATCAGACGTATAATCGAGATTGAAAAGCAGATACAAGACAAGGTCGGCAATGAAAAAATAGATATGACAAAGCCATTTGTTGACAAAACCCTGGAGCAAGAGATCATGCAGGCGTTGGGTAATGGTATTGACGAGATATACGATTTCAAAGAGAAAAAAGCGAGACAGGAAGTGATCTACCAGCTCGTCAAGACAACTGCAGAGAAATTCGAGGACCGCATCGATGATATCGAGAAAAAAGTTATGTGGGTGGTCGACAATGCCCTGGCAAAGAAAATGCGGCTCCGGGTATTTGAAGATCAAAGACGCATTGATGGTCGTACATTCGATGAAATAAGACCGATCACCTGTGAAATCGGTCTTCTCCCGCGTACGCATGGTTCTGCGATATTCACTCGCGGTCAAACCCAGAGTCTTGCAGTCACGACGCTCGGTACGGCGAGTGACGAACAGAGGGTAGATGCAATATATGGTGAGGAATCAAAGTCATTCATGCTCCACTATAATTTCCCACCGTTCTCAGTAGGGGAAGTCAGGCCGATGCGGGGACCTGGTCGCCGCGAGATAGGCCACGGTGTACTTGCTGAAAAAGCAATCCTCCCGGTTCTACCCGATGAAGAATCATTTCCCTATACGATCCGTGTTGTCTCCAATATTCTGGAATCAAATGGCTCATCATCCATGGCGACTGTATGTGGTTCATCGCTCGCCTTAATGGATGCCGGTGTGCCTATAAAAAGTGCGGTCGCCGGAATATCCATAGGTCTTGTTAAAGAAGGAGACCGTGCTGTTCTGCTCACCGATATACTGGGTGATGAAGACCACTATGGGGATATGGACTTCAAAGTAGCAGGAACTAAAGACGGAATCACTGCGATACAGCTCGACCTCAAGCTGCGTGGCATTAAACTCGACATACTTACCCAGGCCCTGGATAAGGCAAAAAAAGCGCGTCAGGAAATACTGGGATTCATGAACAGCACGATAGCAACAGCGCGTACCGAGATATCGCAATATGCGCCTAAAAATGTCGTTTTCTCTGTCCCCAAAGCAAAGATCGGTGAAGTGATCGGGCCGGGTGGCAAAACAATAAGAAAGATCATCGCTGACCTGGAAGTCACCATTGATATTGATGATGACGGCAAAGTCACCATATCCGGGGTCGATTCAAAGAATGTCGACAAGGCAAGGGATTTTGTACTTTCGATCGTCGAAGAGGCAGAAGTCGGTAAAACATATACTGGGAAGGTGAAGCGAATAATGGATTTTGGAGCTTTTGTGGAAATCATGCCCGGCAAAGAAGGACTTGTCCATATATCAAAACTTTCCCGGCAGCACGTGAAAAAAGTAACCGACGTAGTAAAAGTTGGTGATGAAATCATCGTTAAGGTGCTCAAGATCGACGAACAAGGGAGGATAAATCTCATCCGCAAGGAACCGAATCAACCGCTGTGAAATAACGCCTTCAATATCACTAGTTACCGAACAACTCCCCAGATACTATTCATTTTCCCTGGGGCTTTTCATTGACTGCGGCTCACGCGATGAATCACTGTCTAATAACGGCATCTCGCACCTGCTTGAACACATGCTTTTCAAAGGAACCTCTAATAGATCATCTCTCGACATAGTCAAGTACATCGAAGGACTGGGCGGCGCCTTCGATGCCTATACAACAAAAGAGAACCTGGTCATTATCACCAAATTTCTATCCGAACATATTTCAAAGGTTTTCAATCTCATATGTGAACTGCTTCTGGAATCAAAGATCGCCCGGCAGGAATTAAAAAAAGAAAAATCTGTGATCCTCGAAGAAATAAAATCAAATATTGAAGACCCGAGTGATTATGTCTTCGACCTGTTCTTTAAATCTTTGTTCCCGGATCACGCAATCGGCCGCTCCATAGCAGGTACTGCTAGCTCGGTTAAGAATATCGATGTCAAGAAAACAAAACACCATTACCGCAAGCTGTTAACCAGAGATTTTGTGATCGCAGTCAGCGGAAATTTCGATAAGAAGAAGATTCAAGAACTGGCGGCTGATAAATTCGGGAACCTGAGGGGGGTCAAAGCCAGACGCGCAAAACCAGTTTCTCGGTCTGGTAAAACCATAGTTCAAAAGAAAAAAGACATCTCGCAGGTTCATGTTGTCTTTGGCCTTCCTGGTGTTGCCTTTACCTCACCCTTGCGTTATCATTTTTCGATAATGAATACTGCTTTTGGCGGTGGTATGTCATCCCGATTATTCCAGGGGTTGCGCGAACAAAAGGGTCTTGTTTATAATGTGCAGTCCTTTCTTGATTTTTACAGTGACTGCGGGATATCAGGATTCTATTTTGTCTGCGATAAAGATAACCTTAAAGGTGTTGCCAAACAGCTTAAAGATATTTTTGCAGACCTTGAGAAAAACGGTTTTCAAAAAGACGAGATAAACCTTGCGAAGACATACCTTTCAGGTAATTTACTGCTGAGTCTTGAGAGTTCAACAAATCGCATGCTCCGTCTTGGTCGGGAAATGCTGAATTTCAAAAAGATAACGACGATCGATAACGTTATCACAAAGATCAGCAAAATCAATGAACAACATATCAATGATTTGGCCGAAAAATACTTGAGTCCGAAAAAATATACGATCGCGGCGATCGGTCCCATTACAAAAAAAGAAATCGACGATATTTTCCGTACATAATACCCGGGAAAAAATGTATATAAGAAGCACAGAAACACCCGTGTTTCTTCCATAAGTACTATCCAGCGGGATTGATCCCGTTAAACAAAGAACTCAAAACATGCTTTTAATCATCGCTTGTGCAACATTGCTATTGTCACCCGTTAATAAAATCGGGCATTGTCTAACGGGATTGACTATTAACATCGTAGCGATATAATCGAATAATGCCCGAACGAAAAATAGTATTCATCTCCTTCATCCTGTCTTCATGCGCGGCTATTTTTTTCATCTTGCCAACCCGACGGCAGCTCCTGGGACATAGCGAAATGACCTCTTTACAAATTCTTGATCGCAATAACGTAATCCTGCGCGAGGTGCTCTCGAGCAAAGATGCAACGAGCAGATATTGCACACTCGACAGGATGTCGCCCTGGCTTGTTGAAGCAACCATAATCTCTGAAGACAAAAGATTCTACCTGCACAAGGGCATCGATCCGCTTGCTATTTTAAGATCACTAATTCAAAATCTTTCAGCGGGCAGAATTGTATCCGGCGGATCCACGATCACTCAGCAACTCGCGCGCAATTTATTGAATTCTCCATCACGTAACTTCGTATATAAGATCCTCGAAGCTTTTGTTGCGATCAATCTGGAACTGAAGTTGAGCAAAAAAGAAATCCTTGAGCTATATTTCAACTATGCGCCCTACGGAAACCAAACCTATGGGATCGAAGCCGCTGCCTATCTTTATCTGCGCAAACCAGCATGTGACCTTTCGCTTGCAGAAGCAGCGCTTCTAGCTGGCATACCGCAGGCCCCTTCTTTTTATAACCCGTACCGCTATCCAGAACGCATAAAGGAACGTCAGCAGGAGATCTTTCGTGCCCTCCTCGATCACGGTATTATTGATTCCACGCAGTACAAAAATGTTCAAAACCAGCCGGTCAATGTGGTGGCCAAAGAAAAGAATTTTCTGGCACCTCATTTCTGTGAGCATATAATCTCTTACCTGGATAAAAAAAGCTTCCATAAGATCAGCACTCTTAAGACTACGCTCGATAGTCATCTGCAAAAAGAGATAGAACAAATACTAAAAAACAATATCGATCGGCTAACCGATGCAAATGTCACCAATGCTGCGGTCGTTGTCCTGGAAAACCATACGATGGAGGTGTTAGCTTATGTCGGTTCGGTGGATTTTTTTGATCCGGACATCGATGGTGAAGTCGACGGTGTAAGATCACTACGGCAACCGGGTTCAGCGTTAAAACCATTTACTTATGCTCTTGCTCTTGAGAACCAATGCACCGCCGCCACCTTGATCCCAGACATGCCAAGCTTTGAGAACACTTATGGGGGCGACTACATGCCGCGCAACTACGATGAAAAATATCACGGCATGGTGCGTCTGCGGAATGCCCTGGCCTGCTCCTATAATATCCCGGCGGTCCGAGTCTGCGGTGACTACGGACCAGAGATGCTCCTTGAGTTATGTCATGATGCTGGTTTTAAAAGCCTTGATAAATCAGCCATCTACTATGGGGTAGGTTTAACCCTCGGTAATGGAGAAGTGACCTTATTAGAATTAACCAGGGCTTATTCGGTATTTGCCCATTACGGCCGATATTTGCAAGAACAATTTTTGCTCGATGCTGATACCGCCGATTTTAAAATACTTCGTAAACCGCGGAAATTAATCGAACCAGAAACTGCATACATCATCATGGATATACTGAGTGATAATAATGCACGAAGCCCGGCATTCGGTCTTTACAGCCCTTTAAACTTGCCTTTTTTCTGCGCCGTCAAAACTGGCACGTCAAAAGATTTCAAGGATAACTGGTGCGTCGGTTTTACTGACAAATATCTCGTCGGTGTCTGGGTAGGAAATTTCGACGGCAGCCCCATGCATCATGTATCGGGCATTACTGGAGCTGGACCTATTTTCCGCGATATCATGCTTCTTCTCCACCGTACCGCACTATCCATCAAGTATCCAAAACCAGATAAATTACTGACCAGTATCATATGTGCGGAGTCAGGAGAATTGGCAAGTCCTTACTGCGATAATACAATCGTTGAGATATTTACCAAAGGAACTGAACCAACCGTGATCTGTCGTCACCATACCTCTGCTGCACCTCTGCTCGGCTTTCCCTGTAAAGATCATGCGGTCTACCACGATCAGCACGAGCCGACCGGGATCGTTATATCATTCCCAGATGACGGCGATATATTTAAGATCGATCCGATTCTACGCAGCGAATATCAAGTACTCACCTTCCAAATCCTTACAACATATCCTTTAATAGATATTTCCTGGTCGGTCAACGATTCAATTATCGGTACTGCTTATGAACCGTATAAGATTACCTGGCAGTTATCACCGGGCAAACACCGCATCCTGGCATGCGGTTTGACTGCAGATGGTCGAACAGTAATGTCGCCACCGGTTTCAATTCTTGTTCTAAAGTAAGAAATTCATTGCCTACCTTGACAAGGCACTCGTTCTTATTATAATTAACATGGGTATCAAAAATGAAAAGACACGGTCATGAACTCCAATATCGTCCCGAACTCAAGCAATATATGCTACCCACGCTCGTTTATTACCTTAAACTCATCGAAATACCTAATCTTGAACTGGAAAATTATCTTCGCCAGGAAATCGAAACTAATCCCCTGCTTGAAGAAACACAGCAGGAATCAGAGTCAGAAAACGATGACGATGAAAGTGAAAGCACTGACGAAGAATCCAATGAATCAGACGAAAATATCGATCTAAATCTTCTCGAGCTCTTTGCCGAAGACACAAAAACCAATTTCAACAAAGAAGACAGGCAGTTCGACCCGCTCGACAATGTCCCGGCGCAGGGTGAGAGATTATACGATCTCCTTTTGCGTCAGGCACGCGCTACGTTAGATGACGATGAAATGGAAATCGCTGAACTGATAATATCAAATATTGAAGAAGACGGGCATCTGACAATATCACCAGAAGAAATCGGTGGTGGGAGATTCACGCACCAGGACATCCTCTCTGTTCTTAAGAAAATCCAGCATTTTGAACCAATCGGCTGCGCGTGGTGTGATGCAACAGAACCACTTCTGATTCAGTTATGCCACCTTGGTTACGATGAAAATACAATAGAATACATTCTCGTCCGGGATCACTTTAAAAATCTTAGAGGCAATCATCCTAAAGAAATAATGAAAAACCTGAATATTGACGAAGCGCGTTTTGATAAAGCTAAAAAGATCATTATGACTCTCGATCCCAAACCTGGATGGCGCTGTTCAGGAGCAACATCGCGTTATGTATCGCCGGACTTTATTGTTCGCTGGCAGGATAATAAATTATGTGCTATCCTCAATGAGGAAAGGAACACGCGGATTCGTGTACGACGCCAGTACATCGATATGATCAGAGCCAAAGGAAATGCACCCAAAGAAGAAATAGAATTCATTAAGAAACGTATACAATCCGCGCAGAACCTTATAATCGCAATAGACCAAAGAAGGAAAACCCTGACCCGTATCATCAACAGCATTTTGGATTACCAACATGAATTTTTTGAGAAAGGTTACAATTACCTGAAGCCGATCACGATGACCGAATTCGCCAAGCAACTGAATGTCAATACATCAACGATATCCAGGGCACTGGCGAATAAGTACCTTGAATCACCATTGGGTATCCATAAACTGAAGTTTTTCTTCACCGCCGCGGTTGCTGATACAGATAAGCGCATAATATTCAAAAAAATATCAGAAATTGTCGACGGCGAGGACAAAACATCCCCGTTATCTGATACCCAGATCGCTAAAAAACTGAGCCGCCAAGGTATCATTGTATCACGCCGCACGATCTCTAAATATCGTGATTTAATAGGTATTCCAGCTCACCAATTTCGCCGGCAATAGCTGCCAAAAACATCAATAATAACCAGGAATCCCTTGACTTTTCGGGGAAAATGCGTATACTTTGGCTAAGTGTCTCGATGGTATTGAAGAAGATTAAGTATCAGGGTTTTCGCAATTTAGTCGATGCAGAATTGGAATTTAGCGATGATTTTAACTTCATTATCGGCAAGAATGGTGCAGGCAAAACAAATCTGCTTGAGGCGATATTTTATGCAGGTCTTGGATCATCATTTCGCGTAAGAGAGGAAGAGAACATGATACAGATCGGAGAATCCTTCTTGCGTGTCGATGCGGAAACCGAACAGGTATCCGCTGGTGTATTTTATGATGGTCACAAAAAAAAACTTACCCTTCGGGGAAATGAGGTACGTCGTCTGAGTAATTATGTTGGCTGGTTAGGTCTTGTGATATTATCAATTGAAGATATCTGGATGGTGCGCGGTGGACCATCGCGCCGCCGGTCTTTCATAGACTGGACAATCGCTAAGATATCAGCAGTCTATCTCAGCAATTTGATCGAGTACCGCAAGATCCTGCGCCAGCGCAACAGCGTTTTGCAGAATGGGGATGAACCCGATGATGAGGTTTTACAATTGTTTAACGAACAACTTATTAAGACCGGTAATGAGATATACCGTGAAAGGGCGGCGTTTTTGCCAAAGTTAAAAGACAATATAATGGTATTCGGCGATGAACTCGGTTTGCATGAACTGACTCTTGGCTATCGGAGCACATGTCCAGACATGCACCTCGATGATAGAATCCTTGAGAGGATACGGTCAAGAGAATTAATTGTCGGGCATACTCTGGTCGGGCCACACCGGGATGATTTGGTCTTTTCGATACATGATCGTCCCTTAAGAGACTACGCATCTGAAGGCGAGGAACGGGCTGGAGTCGTTTCAATGAAATTAGCCGAGGCAGAAATACTATATAAAGAGACTGGTGAACGTCCAGTTCTGATACTCGATGAAGTGAGTGCCGAACTCGACCGAGATAAAACAAAGATACTTCTTGGACTCCTTAAAGGACAGATCTTCTATGCAAGCACTCAATTGCCAGATTTTTCACAGACCGGCATAATGAAAAACAGCTATTTTGCAGTAGATAGGGGCAGAATTGAAGTTTCCCAGGAGAATTGATAAGATTATACCCAAAGTTCTCAGGGACATGAACATCGAGCAAAGAACGAAGAATTGGCAAGGCGTAGAGAAATGGGCAGAAATCGTTGGCGCAAGGATATCACGGCATGCAAAACCGACTGCCGTGGATGCTGATAATCTGTATGTTGATGTCGACAGTCCTATGTGGCAGAGCCAGCTTTTTTTAATGAAGGGGAATATTATCAGCAAAATGCAAAAGTATGGTACTAATATCAAAGATATCAAATTCAGGATAGTCAATGAAGATGAAGGTTATTAGGAGATAGCATGGCGAAGGAAAAAAAGACGGCTAAAAAGAACGAAAAGAAAAAACCAGTGACCCGTGCGTCGACAAAAAAATATGACGCATCGAAAATACAAATACTCAAGGGACTCGAAGCGGTTCGACGAAGACCCGCCATGTATATTGGTGATATCAGCATGCGGGGCTTACATCACCTCGTCTTCGAGGTTGTAGATAATGGGATCGATGAAGCATTAGCCGGCAACTGTGATCTAATAAAGGTCCTGGTGGACAACGACACGGTGTCGATCGAAGATAACGGCAGCGGTATCCCAGTCGATATACACCCTACCCAGAAGAAATCAGGGCTTGAAGTTGTAATGACGATGCTTCATGCCGGAGCGAAATTTGACGATAAGGTATATAGTATCAGCGGTGGTTTGCATGGCGTGGGTGTTTCCGTTGTCAATGCTCTCAGCGAACACCTTGAGGCCGAGGTATACCGTGACGGAAAAATCTGGTTTCAGAGTTATAGGCGGGGCAAACCGGATGCAGAGATCAAGGAGATCGGTACAACAAAGAAGACCGGTACAAAGATCACTTTTCGACCGGATTCTGAAATTTTTTCGACGATTGAATTTCACAAAACAATAATCACACAACGTCTACGTGAATTATCTTTTTTGAATAAAGGTCTAAAAATAGATTTTGAAGAAACAAAAACCGGATTTAAAGAACGTTTTCTATCACAGGGTGGTGTTGTGGATCTGGTAAAGTATCTGGATTCAGGTCGCACCCGATTGCACAAACCAATACATTTCTCGGAACGGCAGAATGGCATTGATATCGAAGTGGCCTTGGAATACAATGATTCATACCTGGAAAATATATTCACCTATGCGAATACTATCAATACTCATGAGGGCGGATCACACCTTATCGGATTTAAAAAAGCATTGACCCGGACGCTCAATGATTATGCCCGGCGGCATAACCAGCTCAAGGACAACGTGAGTTTTGCCGGCGAGGACACGCGTGAGGGGTTGACTGCCGTAATTTCGATCAAGATCAGGAATCCTCAGTTCGAAGGGCAAACGAAAACAAGACTGGGAAACCCTGAGGCCAAAGGTGCTGTTGAGTCCCTCGTCAATGAACAACTTTCTGGCTTCTTGGAAGAAAATCCAAGGTATGCCAATATCATCATTGGTAAGGTTAAAGCAGCAGCAAAATCAAGGCTTGCCGCTAAGAAGGCACGTGAACTCACCCGCCGCAAATCCATGCTTGAGAGCGATACGCTACCGGGTAAACTCGCTGATTGTTCATCCACAAACCCTGATGAATGCGAAGTGTTCGTCGTTGAAGGTGATTCTGCTGGTGGCAGTGCAAAACAGGGAAGAGACCGTAGATTCCAGGCGATTCTGCCATTACGCGGCAAGATCCTCAATGTCGAGAAGAGTGGTTTGAACAGAATATTGAGCAATACCGAAATCAGGACGCTTATCTCGGCGATCGGCTGCGGTATAGGAGAGGATGATTTTGATGTTACCAAGGTTCGTTATAAAAAAATCATTATTATGACTGATGCTGATGTTGACGGGGCTCACATAAGAACACTTTTACTAACGTTTTTCTTTAGATTCATGAAAGAACTGATTGACGGTGGGATAATTTACATTGCTCAGCCACCGCTTTACAAAATACATGTCAATAAAAAAGATACCTATTTATTCTCGGATAATGATCTGCAGAAATTTCTGAAAACCAAAGCCGGGAAGAATCCAAATATTCAGCGTTACAAAGGGCTCGGCGAAATGAATCCTCAGCAGCTCTGGCAGACAACGATGGATCCTGAAAAACGTATTCTCAAGAAAGTTAATATGGAAGATGCGGCTGAAGCAGCTCGTCTTTTTTCCATTCTTATGGGCGGAGAAGTAGAGCCCAGACGAAAATTTATCGAAGAGAATGCTCAGTATGTTGAAAATTTGGATGTATGATCGATAAGGAGGTTTGATGGGGCGCATTGATCTTTTAAAAGAACTGGCTAATGCATTTGGATTGTCCGGATATGAACAAGAGGTAGTTACTATATTAAAAAAACACTTCGGTGACCATGTACAGCTCGGGCAAGACAAACTGGGCAGCATTATCGCCAAAAAAGTCGGGACAAATGAAAGTCCTAAGATAATGTTCGCGGCACACATGGACGAAGTGGGATTTATGGTTAAAGAGATCACCAAACAGGGGTTCATAAAATTCATAACTATTGGCGGCTGGTGGGCAGGCAATCTGCCCGGGCTACGCATCAGAATAAAAACCAGAAAAGGTGAATACATCCCGGGTGTCATCGGGCTCAAACCGATCCATGATCTTTCTGATGAAGAACGTAAGAAACTCCCAAAAATCGAAGAAATGTACATCGATATCGGTGCGACGACGAAATTCGACGTAAAAGAAAAACTCGGCATTAAACCGGGTGATCCGGTCATTCCGGAAGCGGCTTTCACGCAATTGGCAAATTCTGACCTGTGCCTGGCAAAAGCCTGGGATGATAGGGTTGGATGCGCGCTGCTCGTTGATTTGCTTAATAATCTAACCGCTACAGAACACCCGAATACTGTTTATCTCGCCGGCACAGTCCAGGAAGAGGTGGGCTTACGAGGTGCCAAGACCTCAGCTCTAGCAGTATCACCAGACATCGGTTTTGCCCTGGATGTCAGTATCTGCCGTGATACGCCGGGCAATGATGCTGATGCGATCGAGAAACTCGGTGCTGGCGTCGGTATATTGATATATGATCGAACAATGATCCCGCACACCAAATTGAGAGATTTTGTATGCGAACTCGCGGATTTAAATAATATCCCTTATCATTTTACGTCTATTAAAGGAGGTTATGATACCGGGATGATACATTTGACGAATATCGGTGTACCAAGTTTGGCGATCGGCATCCCCAGCCGGTATATTCACTCAGCTTCAAGTATAATATCTATGGAAGATTATGAAAATGTTCTGAGTTTGCTTACATTAATAGTAAAGAATCTTGACAATGAAGCTCTTAAACAAATAAGCTCTTAAGGAGGGAGTATGGCTAAAAGAATAATAAAACCCGGTGCGACTTACTATATTGAAACGACAACCAAAGACTGCATGGAGATACTCAGTGATCCTCACTGGTCACGGTTTTTACTCTTATCGATCGGTTACCACCGGTATATGCTCAACTACAAGATCTATGCTTATCTTATAATGCCTGATTCATTCTACCTGATCATCCAACCGGGTTCAATGTACACGGTGTCCAAGGTAATGAAACTCATCAAAGGTAATTTTGCCAGAAAATATAATGAATATAAGAAACGATCGGGAACTGTCTGGAGCCAGAGTTTTGTGGGTGAAATTATAAAAGATAGAGAAACTTTTAGAGAACGACTTGATTATATACATTCGTTACCGGTAAGAAGCAAACTCGTAAAAGAACCCCGGAATTACGAATTCTCAAGTTATAATAACTACTCGATGGCGAGAAGAACAACGATACAGCTTGTCATTGATTCGTTACCTGAGAAATTTGGGCCTAAAAGATAGAAAAGAATCCATCAACTGCGGTCTGGGATAAATTCTGGGCAGGCAAAGAATCTGCCTCGATATATCCACCAGTCACTGATATCATAGACGAACTCAGTCAGGTTATAAAATTAACCAATAAAAGAATACTTGAAGTCGGTGCGGGGACGGGCCGTGATGGTCTGAAATTAAGCCGGCTCGGTAATGATGTTTTTCTCCTGGATTATTCACGCGAGAGTCTGCGTATCGTGTCGGCTAACGTCTCATTACCTAATGTAACGCTGGTCCTGGCTGATGGGCGATCCTGCCCTTTCAAGGATAACACATTCGATATCGTATTTCACCAGGGTCTTTTAGAGCATTTTCCTTCACCTTATAAATTACTGTGCGAGAACTTACGGATCCTCAAAAGGGGAGGACTGCTATTAGTTGATGTCCCTCAAACCTTTCATATCTATACATTATTCAAGCACATGTTGATCTCGTTCGGTATGTGGTTCGGTGGCTGGGAAAGACAGTTCACAAGGGCATCACTCATGCGGCTCTTAAATCGTTCCGGATTCAAACCCATACATTTTTATGGTGATTGGTCAAGACCCGGAATATTCTACAAAATTATCCGGGAGTTCTTCAAAAAAATAAAAATAAACTTACCGATGTACCCGAAATTACTGGGACGAGCAACTGAAAAATTTTACAGATTGCAGGACCGTTTACGCAAGAAAAGACTCTTTTTGTACACGGTTCTATCAATAGGGATCATCGCTCAAAAAAACTAAAGGCTATTTAGGACGATTCGTGATGAACGGAGTCCCTTCATCAGTCAGTGTGAAAAACACCTCTTTACGATGTTGCACCGGTGTGTATCGGGATATGATATAATCAACATATTCTACGGTCTCGGGAATGGAAGGAACACGATTTAACTCCCTGACGACCCCTGGCCCGGCATGGTAAGCAGCAAGGGCAAGCTCCAGGTCATCATCAAAAATGTCGAGCATATCACGTAGATACGTGACGCCTCCTCGGATATTTTCCCACGGGTCATAGGAATCCTCGACACCAAGGATCTCTGCTGTTGCCGGCATTAATTGCATGAGACCGACAGCACCGCTTTTTGAAACAGCATTGGGATTGAACTGGGACTCCTTTTCTATGACCAACTTGACTAACTGTTGATCAATGCCGAATTGCTGGCAGAAATACGTTATGATGTGGTCATATTCATCACAAGTTTTGTCTTTTTCTGTGGTCTTTGTAATACTACTTTCTTCCAGTTGGGGGATGTTAGAAAGCATAACCTCCCCCTCATCGTTACTGACTATGACCTGTGTCAGAAGCAATAATAGAAACATACAAAATTCTATATGAAATCGATATCTTGTCAACCCCGTTAGAGAATACCAACGTTGAGTCTCGCTCAACCCTATCAGCAGGAATAAGAGATGCTTACAGTATCGGGTATTATAAATGCTTTATAATGTATTCTCTAACGGGGTTGTCAGGTTTTTGGTATCTTATTCGATTACTTCGTAGATTTCAACCGGTTTGCTGATATTTTTCAACTGAACAGATGGCAGTTTCTTTGTTTTTACATGGTCTTTCGTCAAATCAAAAGTATCTTTGCTAATGAGTATCTGACCAGGCTGTGCATTATTTTCAAGCCGCGAGGCAAGGTTGACCGCCCGGGATACAACCGTGTATTCCATACGGTTTATATTCCCTATGTTTCCGGCGATCACCTCACCGGTATGGATACCTATCCCGATATCGAACGATTCAACTTCTGCCATGTCCATTTTTTTCCGCCAGATGCCTTTCAGATCGACGACGCGCTGTTTCATGTCCAAAGCAGCCTTAACTGCTCTTACCGGATCATCATCATGGGCGACCGGTGCTCCAAAAATAGCCATGACACAGTCACCGATGTACTTATCGAGCGTTCCCTCATGCAAGAAAACGATATCGGTCATACTGCTCAAGAAATCATTGAGTATCTCGACTGCAAGGAGCGTATCGATCCGCTCGGCCAATGAAGTGTAACCGCGGATATCACAAAAAAGTATCGTTGCGATACGAGCTTCACCGCCGAGAGCCAGACCCTCTTCTGAGGTCATGATCTTCTGAACGACGGTCGGTGAAAAAAATCGCTGGAGCCGGGCTTTGATCTTTTCTTCTTTCTTTATCTTTTCATAAAGTTGGGCGTTCTCGATCGCGATACCTGCCTGGTTGGCAAATGATATCATGAATTCTATATCGCCCTTATCAAAGTGTTCCTGGGTTACCGGATTATCAACATAGAGCGCCCCTATCTTTCCCTTTTCTTTAGCAATGAGCGGCGCGCATATGACTGCCCCGATACCATAACTTATGACGCTTTCCTGGGCTCGAAACCGCTCATCGCTCATCGCATCTTCAGTGGCGATGACTTGACCTGTCTTATAGGTTTCCCAGGCTATGGTTTGACTAATACCGGTTGTCCTGCTCGACTCTAGTTCTCCACCCATATTGCGGGCCACCTTCACCTTCAATTCAGATGATGTCACATCATAGAGGATAATAAATCCTCGCCGCGCCTGGAGTATTTTCAATGCCAGGTCCATTAGTAAATTCAACAGTACGTTGAGGTCGAAAACAAAGTTTATTATCTTCCCGACTTCGCACAGGGTCGACGCGATCTCCTTTGATCTCTCAGCTTCACTGTATTTATCTTGATTGACCGCAATAGATGTTTTCAAATCATTCAGCGAATGCATGATCTCCTTTTTCGGAAGACCTTTTGATATCTGGTGCTTTATCGCTTCGATCTTGCTGGCAAAATCAAAATCTCCGCCGAAACGCCGGCTCGGCGTTTTACGTTCCGGG
>Ga0315534_1000158_pt1 | contig 41755 bp, 40 predicted proteins | sample SalMarSW160240MG_FD_203094 | JGI IMG/M metagenome (GOLD analysis project Ga0315534, IMG submission 203094) | Salt marsh sediment microbial communities from the Plum Island Ecosystem LTER, Massachusetts, United States - Salt Marsh Sediment SW1602-40 ... | reverse complement strand
GCAGTCTATAAGGCCTTTGAGATCCTTGAGAAGGGTGACAATAGCGAAAAAGCAAAGGAAGAGGCCAGGAAATTATTATACACCTCCGCAAAGTTCACGAGCGAAACAAAATCCCTCACAGAGAAACAAGAAGCCAAGGCTCTTCTATTGTCTGGGAAGAAGACTCGTCGGTTAGCCCTACGAAATTTTATTCTCACCTCCTTTATTTTATTTGCCTTTTGGATTTTGCTTTCAGCACGTTTTGACTACTTTCATCTTACCCTTGGTGGTATCTGTTCTATTCTTGTTGCATACCTATGTCACGATCTCTTATTTTTCAATGTGAGACTTGGCGACTTTAGAACAAGGGCCCGAAGATTCTTACTCGCTGGCCCCTGGTTCATGGGCCAGATCTTTTCGGCAAATCTGCATGTGGCCTATCTGGCACTATCCCCAAAGATGCCGATAGATCCTCAGATAATACGGTTTAATACAAAATTGGAGAGTGACATCTCATGGGTTGGTTTAGCCAATTCCATTACCCTCACTCCAGGTACCATTACCGTAGATATCAGAGAAGGGGAGTTTTTTGTTCACGCCCTGGATAGAAAGGTTGCCTATGATCTTAATACTGGAGAAATGGAAGATAAGATTGCCCATGTCATTATGGAGGCAGACCACGTATATATTCAGGATGTTTTAGATGTTGCGAGTATATTTGGGGCACTCAAATGATCAGTATTTCAGATGATATCATCACAAGAACAGTATCGAGGGTACTTGTACCATTTATCCAGATATATGCCCTCTATGTTATTATGCACGGTCATCACAGCCCAGGAGGAGGCTTTCAGGGGGGTGTTATCTTAGGTGCAAGTTTTATTTTGTATCTTATAACCCATGGCCTTGAAGATGCAAAAAAAAGGATGTCTGAGCTCAAGGTAGGCCTCTTTAGCTCCTTTGGCTTATTAATCTATTCGGGAATTGGATTGTTGTGCCTCATTTTAGGAAGCAACTATCTGGATTATGGAAGACTCTCTACTATCTTAAAGGTAATACCTGCCCAGGCACGATCTCTTGGAATTCTCGGAGTTGAGATTGGCGTTGGAATTACTGTAATGGCGGTCATGTTTTCCATCTTTTTTGACATATCCACAGGAGGAGTGCTTCCTGAGGATGAGGAAGGTTGAGGGACACGCGATGAATACCTTTTTATTATGTCTCGGAATTGGTCTGTTTACCCTGGTATTTCTGTGTCTATACAGAGGTATATTTGGACCAGGTATACTTAACAGGATTGCAGCTATCTCTGCGATTGGCACCAAAACCCTGGTTATTCTTTTAATTATGGGTTTTATTTATAATAGGGTGGATATGTTTGTGGATATCAGTATGGTCTATGCCCTGCTTAATTTTATTGGCACAATCACCGCAGCAAAATATTTAGAGATAGGAGGGGAGATCTAATGCATATGCTCCATTTAACCTCTATTCCATTTTTTCTTGTGGGGTTCTTTTTCTTTTTGGCAGCAACAGTTGGGCTATTACGCTTTCCTGATTTTTACTGCCGGCTCCATTCCACAGGAAAAGGTGATACTCTTGCAGTTCTTTTATCTCTCATTGGCCTGAGTATCTATGAAGGATTTTCCCTTACAAGCTTGAAGATAATCTTTATCGCAGTATTTATGTTTCTTGCACAGCCGACCTCTACCCATGCCATTTCCAGGGCTGCTATGAGATGCGGCGTGGAGCCATGGATTAAAGGAAAGGAGAAGATACAATGATAGCAGCCTTTGATTTTATACTCCTAGTTTTTGTCATCATATGTGCTATCGCTGCAATTTCTGTTAAGGATCTTTTAAGTGCTGTATATATACTTGGTGCATATAGTTTCTTTATGTGTCTTTTATGGACAGAGATGGGTGCTGTTGATGTTGCCTTTACTGAGGCATCAGTTAGTGCGGGTGTTGGGACGGTATTATTTATTGCAGCAGTAAGTAAAACGAAAAGGAGAAGCAAAGATTGAGGGTATTGGCGCTCATTACTGTGATTATAACAGGGATAATACTTATCTATGGTACCGTGGATATGCCTGACTGGGGTGATCCCAATTCTCCTGCAAGCAAACACGTCTCCCCTGAGTATATTGAAAAGGCACTTGAAGCGACAGCCACACCAAATATAGTTACCGCAGTACTAGCAGATTACAGAGGCTATGACACACTTGGAGAGACTACGGTGATCTTTACTGCTGGGATTTCTTGTATTCTCATACTACGAAGAAGAAAAAAGAGAAGATAAGATGTTCAATTTTATCGTGAGTAACTACAATTATTGGATATATATAGTCCTGATGATGATAGGTTTTTACGCCATGATAGGCAAAAGAAACCTGGTCAAAAAGATTATAGGAATGAATCTTTTTCAGACCGCGATTATTCTTTTTTTTATCTCAACTGCTGCAAAAAAAGGAGGAACTTTGCCTATTATAGAGCATGGCCATGGTCATGGAGCCCATGCAATTCAGGCTGCGGCCTACATAAACCCTTTACCGCATGTACTCATGCTTACTGCTATAGTGGTAATGGTCAGTACCCTGGGAGTTGCCCTGGCAATAGTAATAGCTATTTACAAAAGGCATCATACATTAGAAGAAAATGAAATCTTATGGCAACAGAAATGATTCCTCAGTCTCCTGTTTTGGTGGTTGTTATCCCACTGATATTCGCATTTCTTACCCTTCTCTTTGGTTGGTTTCGACGTAGTTTCTGTTATCCAATCACTTTAGTGGCCCTCTCCCTCTCTTTTTTCGCGTCCCTTCATACATTACATATCGTTATCACCACTGGAACAATTCACTACTATCTGGGAAGCTGGAAGCCTCCTTGGGGGATAGAATATGTAGTTGATTATCTCAATGCATTTGTGCTGGTCATCGTATCATTTGTTTCCCTTATGGTAGCGATTTATTCAAAGAGAAGCGTGGAGCAGGAGTTACCAGAAAAGATCGTTTATTTCTATTGCATTTTTCTTCTACAGGTCACGGGTTTTTTGGGAATAGTGATAACCGGTGATTTGTTCAATCTCTATGTATTCTTAGAGATTGCATCCCTTGCAGGATATGCCCTTATAGCCGTAGGAGAAGATGGTGCACCATTTGCCAGCTTTAATTATGTGATCTTTGGGACCATTGGTGCCTGCTTCTACCTGCTTGGTGTAGGCTACCTTTATATAGTTACCGGCTCACTGAATATAGCTGACCTGTCTCAGATATTACCCAACCTCTATCATTCTAAGGTAGTGCTGGTTGCCTTTGCCTTTTTTTTGGTAGGAGTAAGCATAAAGATGGCGCTTTTCCCTTTACATGTATGGCTACCGGATGCCTATACCTATGCCCCATCTACAGTAAGTGCCCTTCTAGCCCCCTTGATGACCAAGGTAGGAGCATATGTGATGATACGGGTTATGTTTACTGTATTTAAGCCATATTTCTCTATAGAATTGATCCCGGCAACCACCATTCTCGGCTGGATGGCTGCAGCGGCAATACTTTTTGGTGCGATATTAGCCTTGGCACAGATTGATTTAAAAAGGATGCTCACGTACATATTGGTAAGTGAGGTGGGATATATCACATTAGGAGTGGCGCTTGCTAACAGAAATGGACTTACAGGCGCTATTCTCCATATACTCAATGATGCCTTTATGATGCTTGCCCTTTTCCTGGTTGTAGGTGCCATTATGTATAGGTCTGGTAAAAGAGAGATCTCTCAATTAAGGTATCTTCACAGAAAGATGCCATTTACTATGGCAGTCTTTGTCATAGCAGCGCTTTCCGTGATAGGGATTCCACCGACCTGTGGTTTTTTTAGCAAATGGTATCTTATCCTTGGCGCAATTGATGCAAATAAGTGGATTTTTGTGGCAGTGTTGCTGGTAAGCAGCCTTCTAAATGTTATCCTTTTTTTCAGATGCATAGAAAATGCATACCTTGAGCCAGTGGCTGAACATTCCAGCGTAGGTTCAGAATTGGCTATCACACGTGAGGAGTCCCCTTTAAGCATGCTTATACCAACACTAATTGCAGGTGCGGGGATAATGTCGTTTGGCGTTCTGAGCGGAAAGATTATTTCTACTATAATTCAGTTTGCTCTTCCTGCAGGTTTTTAAAGATTTAATGAGGGATTATTAATGGAGACAATAGTTTCCATAAGGCCATTATTAGCTGTTTTGGTAACATTGATAGGTTCCCTGTTTATCATTTTTACAGGTGAAAGAAACAGGAATTTACGAGAATTTTGGACTATTCTTGCCTCTATAATTAAATTTTCTATTGTCCTTTCCATGGTTCCATTTATTTTAGATGGAAAGACATTAGAATTTACCATTATATCACTTGCACCTGGTGTTTCACTCCAGTTTAGGGTGGACCAGTTTGGTATGTTTTTTGGTATTCTGGCATCTGCGTTATGGATTGCAACCTCAGTCTATTCCATAGGGTATGTCAGGGGATTGAATGAACATGCCCAGACACGGTACTTTTTTAACTTTGCCCTCTGTCTTTCAGCAACCATGGGTATTGCCTTTGCAGGGAATCTCTTAACCCTTTTTATATTCTATGAGATGCTGACAGTGGCTACCTATCCACTGGTGGCCCATAAAGAGACCGAAGATGCTATCATGGGTGGAAGGAAATATCTTGCCTACACCCTTATAGCAGGTGTGGTTATCTTATTTGCCATAATCTTTATCTACACCCTTACAGGAAGCCTTGACTTCAAGCCTGGCGGTTTTCTTTTAGGTCACGGTTCCCCTGGTACGCTTATATTTCTGTTCGTTATTCTTATATTAGGTTTTGGTGTCAAGGCCGCCCTTATGCCAATGCATGAATGGTTACCTACTGCGATGGTAGCCCCAACTCCTGTAAGTGCACTCCTTCATGCAGTAGCAGTGGTCAAGGCAGGTGTCTTCGGCTGTCTAAGGATTATTCTCTATGTTTTCGGTCCGGTACTTCTCCATGAACTTGATTTGTGGATTATATTGGCCTATTTTTCTGCGTTCACCGTTATTGTGTCCGGTATGTATGCACTTGCACAGGATAATCTTAAAAGAAGACTTGCCTTTTCTACTATAAATAACCTTGCCATAATCGTCATGGGCGCTGCCTTGCTCACCCCAAGCGCTATAACCGGGAGTATATTTCATATTGGCAGCCATGGCTTTATGAAGATTACCCTATTTTTTGTTGCGGGAGCCATCTATGTGAAGACCCATAAAGAAAACATAAGTGAGCTCGATGGGCTTGGCAGGCAGATGCCGTTAACCTTTGGTGCATTTGCTGTTTGCGCAATGGGTGTGGCAGGAACTCCACCTGTGTGCGGATTTATCAGTAAATGGTATTTGGCATTGGGCGCCATTGAGGCTAAACAGGTGGTCTTTCTTTTTGTTTTGCTCATAAGTGCCATGATGGACATAGCCTACTTTTTCCCAATAATCTATAACGCATTTTTTAAAATACCTGAAGAGGCTATCAATCCACATTTTGATGAGGCCCCAATGAGAATGGTTGTTCCCCTGATGATAACAGCAATTATTTCACTTATACTGGGAATATTTCCAAATGCCTTCTTTAATTTCTTTAACATAGCTTCTATGGCAGCAGGGAAGATACTTGGAGGGATGTAGATGGGAAGGAAATTAAAATATCTATTCTTTATTGGCTGTGGGCTGAGTATGTTGATTGGACTATTTATTTCACATGAACATGTGCATTTTTGGTGGGAGAAGATCGGGGTCTTTGATGCATTATTTGGATTTTTTGGCTGCATCGTGATTGTGCTGGGATCAAAAGCATTAGGTCATCACGGGATCCAGAAGGATGAGGATTACTATGATTGATATAGTGCCTCCTGCCTTTATATTTATTCTTGGTGCAATTCTCATCCCCTTTCTTAGGGAAAGAAGGTTACGACAGGTATTTCAACTCCTTATTCCTCTGATAGCCTTTATAGACCTCCTCTATATGCATAAAGGTACCTATTGGGTCTATAACTTTCTGGGATATGACCTTATCCTTGGCAGGGTTGATAAACTCAGCATGGTTTTTGGATATGTGTTTGTCATTGTGGCCTTTTTAGGCATGGTTTATGCCCTCCATGTAAGGGAAGTCGGACAGCATGTGGCAGCCTTTCTTTATATAGGGAGCACCCTGGGGGTTACATTTGCTGGCGATATAGTTACCTTGTTTGTTTTTTGGGAAATTATGGCTGTGACATCTGTATTCCTTATTTGGTATCAAAGAGATAAAGCGGCTCTCGATGCTGGATTCAGGTATATTATGGTTCATATATTCGGCGGTTGTGCTCTTTTAGCTGGCATCATCATACATGTATCAAATACAGGATCCACACAATTTGGTTTTATAGAATATGGAGGGCTTGCCTCTCAACTCATACTCCTTGGTTTTATAATCAATGCCGCTGTGCCCCCTTTTCATGCCTGGCTTTCTGATTCCTATCCAGAGGCAACTGTTACCGGAAGTGTATTCTTAACTGCCTTTACTACCAAAAGCGCTGTATATGTGCTTTTAAGGACTTTCCCTGGAGTTGAAATTCTCGTCTGGCTGGGGGCCATTATGGCGTTATATGGTGTGGTCTATGCGGTCCTTGAGAACGATATTAGAAGACTTCTTGCATACCATATCATCAGCCAGGTTGGATATATGGTATGTGGTGTGGGATTAGGAACCGAGATGGCTATGAATGGTGCTACTGCTCATGCTTTTTGTCACATTTTATACAAGGCCCTGCTTTTCATGGGTGCCTCAGCAGTAATCTATGTAACAGGAAGAAGAAAACTCACTGAACTTCAGGGAAGGAATTTATACAAGAAGATGCCTATCTGTCTCTCTCTTTATATGATAGGTGGTTTTTCTATCTCTGCTGTTCCACTCTTTAATGGGTTTATAAGTAAAACCATGGTTGTTGCCGCAACAGGTGAGTTACATAGGCCTATCATACACCTGCTATTACACCTGGCATCCATAGGGACATTTCTGCATACAGGCCTGAAGCTTCCCTATGGCATTTGGTTTGGCAGAGTTCCCGAGGGAGAAACAATTGAAGAGGAAGAGATTGAGGCTGCAGAGCCTCCATTGAATATGCTGATAGCTATGGGTATGACTGCCTTTTTGTGCATATTAACAGGTGTTTACCCTCAGATCCTTTATAATATTCTCCCTTATCCTGTCCATTATCATCCTTACACAGTAAACCATGTCATTGGTATGATGCAGCTATTACTGCTCACGGCTGGTGCATTTTGGCTCTATATAGATAAACTTGGTGGTGAACCTAAGGTTAGCGTTGACACGGATTGGTTCTATAGAAAACCAGGCATACTTATCCTTTGGTTCGTCAGTAATCCATTGCAGGACCTCAGGCTTAGACTACAGAGGTTTTTTACCAAAATGGTGGCAACTATTACGAGTCTAAGCAAAAATCCCATCTTACTCCCTGAGATAACAGCAAGGTATTTTCACCTAAAAATTATCAATAGGCTTTACCAAGCATCTGATACATATAAGGATAAAATCAACGAAATAAAGGAACTGGAATCCAAGCTTGCTGCGGCAAAAGAAATGAGATACGATGAAAATGTCTATCGAAGGCCTATAGGTTTGGGTGTCCTTATAGCTATAATCCTTCTGTTTCTTTATGGTTTGATCTATTTTATTAGATTAGGTTAAGGGTATTTGCTCAATAATTTAAGGAAGGACATAAACAATTAAGTCCACTCAATGTTGAGCAATTACCGATAAGGCATAAAAAAGAAAGACTTTACTACGCTCCGTATCAGTAATTGGAAAACTGGAATAATGGAATATTGTTGGTAAAAACGGATACTATTAATTATTTTAGTTTCTGCTCTTCCTCGCACGCGTCCCCGCCTGCCGTCCGTCGGGCAGGGCCTGATCGCTCACGATGCTGGATAGATACCCCCATCACACCAGTATTCCGTCACTCTAAAAATCCAATTAGAGCAAAACCGCTAAATTCGCACTTCATGGTGGTTACGTTAAATAAAGGGAGTCCAATATGAAAAAGATACTTAAAAGATTATTTCTACTACTGGCCGTGGTATGTATCCCTGTTGGATTTTTTATTCAGCACGATCACGTTGTCTTTTTTTGGCACAAAATTCCGTCAATTGAGGCAATTTTTGGAGTCATTGGGGCGTTACTATTGATAGTGGCCGCAGCGATATTGACTTCCTTTGCACAAAAGAAGGAGGATTTCTATGATTAAGGCTATCCCACCTGCCGCCCTATTTATCCTCGGGGCAATGTTGATCCCCTTTTTGAGAGGAAGAGTTAAACAGCTATATATGCTCATGGTTCCTGTCGTGGCCTTTTTAGATATTTTATATCTCACTCCAGGCACAAGCTGGGTATACAACTTTTTGGGTTATGACCTCATCTTTTGTAAGGTTGATAAACTGAGCCTGGTAGTAGGATATATATTTATCATTATAGGTTTTTTAGCCATACTCTATAGTCTTCATGTAAAACAGGATGGGCAACACATAGCAGCCTTTCTGTATATTGGAAGTTCTTTAGGGGTAGTATTTGCGGGAGATTATTTTAGCCTGTTTGCCTTTTGGGAAATTATGGCTGTGGCATCTGTATTTCTCATATGGTTTCAAAAAGATAAGGATTCTCTTAATGCCGGTTTTAGGTATATTTTGATGCATATTTTTGGGGGTTGTTGCCTGTTGGCTGGCATTATTATTTATACTGTCAGCAATAAATCCATTAATGTGGTTATCCTGGAACCTAGTTTTGCTTACTGGCTCATACTTATCGGGTTTGGACTCAACACCGCCTTTATTCCTATTCATACATGGTTACCAGATGCCTATCCCGAGGGAACCGTTACAGGGAGTGTGTTTCTTTCAGTTTTTACCACAAAAACTGGTGTCTATGTATTGGCCAGATGTTTTTCAGGTGTAGAGCTCGTAGCTTATATGGGCGGGATTATGGCAGTATACGGTGTGATATTTGCGTTACTTCAAAATAATGCTCGAAGACTTCTCGCATACCATATTGTAAGCCAGGTAGGATACATGGTGGCAGGGGTTGGTGTGGGAACTGCACAAGCGGTAAATGGTGGAATAGCCCATGTCTTTAACCACATCTTATACAAGGCCTTGCTCTTTATGTGTATGGGATCGGTTATGTATATGACAGGAAAAAGAAAATTAACCGATATGGGAGGACTGGCAAAGTTTATGCCTATTACATGTATCACCTTTGTTGTAGCTGCACTTTCAATTTCTGGTGCACCAGGATTTAATGGGTTTATAAGTAAGGGGATGATTATTGCCTCTACGGTAGAGGCGCATATGCCAGTATTAGAGCTCATGTTGATCCTGGCATCCGTAGGAACATTTCTCTCCTTTGTGAAACTTGGCTATTTTGCCTTCTTTGCTGAAAATCCCGAGATACAATCCAAAGAGGCCCCCTTTAATATGCAACTGGCCATGGGCTTGACCGCCTTTTTATGTGTCTTTATTGGTATTTACCCTAAAGTACTTTTTGACATACTTCCTTATAGCGTGGTTCATTATCACCCTTTTACCCCTTCCCACATATTTGGCGTTATCCAGCTATTTATGTTAGCTGGAGTAGCTTTTATATTAGCCAGAGCTATGGTTGTACCTCACAGAGCAACTATCTTGGATTTTGACTATTTCTATCGAATGGGAGGTAGGGGTCTGTTATGGATATGTACTGCGCCTATGAGCAAACTCAGGTCTACATTGCAGGTGCGCTTTTCCAGGGCAGTCTATATTATTTCCCGATTAGCCAAAAACCCCATCTCGATTCTCGAGATACCAACAGCATATGTTTATTTAAGAATCACAAAAGGGCTGAGATATGTAAGCGGGTATTCTTCTGGCGAGACATATGATGAAGATCTCTATAGAAGGCCAATAGGAGTAGGAGTTCTTATGGCCATTATAATTCTTTTTGTGCTTGTTTTGATTTATTTTATTTTTTAAATCTACAAGGGGTGCTGTTTTCTACCTATGGAAAATGAATGATGGTTGATTTTTTTCTATGTCTTGGGCATATTTTGACTAGTTGCTTGTATGGTATGATGGTAATGCCGTGTAAGGTAGAAGCCTTTTTTTGTTGCGTGTGATAAACGTGAGAGCTTGAAAGAGAGTAGCAATATATAGATAAAAAGAAAAAGGAGAAAGGATAAGATATCCAAAATACGTTAAAAGAGGAGAGCCAGTTATGGAAATCAAAAAGATGCTGTTTGTAACTGATTTTGAAGAATTGTGGTTTGATGCCTTGCGATCATTAATGGTTCTTAGAAACGCAGGCCTTGATCATGTGGTGCTCATGCATGTGATAGATCGTAGTATAGGCTATTATACTACGGATGAAAAAAAGAGGCTCACGGCAATGGCTGAAGTCCGTTTTGTGGATTGGGCACAAAGCCTATTTGAAGAGGGTATGGAATGTGGATCCTATATTGTAGTGGGAGATACGGCTACTAAGATTCTGGAAGCCGAGGAAGAGGAAAATGTAAACCTTATTGTGATCAGTCGTCAAAAAAGGACTAAACTGCAAAAGCTTTATATAGATTCTAAAACAATAGAATTTCTTCGAAAAACCACTAAACCAGTCCTTGTACATAAATACAATTTAGCCTCCGGCAAGGTAAATGATAGGATTTTTGAGAGGCCACTTCTGGCAACGGATTGGTCTCCTCCAGCTAATAGAGCATTGGAGTTTTTAGTCGGTTTAAAAAATGTTATTAAAAAGCTTCAAATAATCCACGTTGTAACTGAGAAGGAAATGGAAGGTCTGGGGAAAAGAGGGCTTATGAAAATGGAAAAAGAGAATAGAATAAAACTTGATGAATTATGCGAAGCCCTTGAAGGTGAAGGCATAGAAGCAGAATCCCACCTCTATATCGGCGATTTTTCCCAGATTGAAAATGCAGCCCGAGAACGCGATGCCACTCTTATTGTCACAGGTACGTCAGGAAAGAGTTCCTGGCAGGCGAGGTGGTTGGGAAGTGTTTCCCATCAGGTGGCGGAGGTGTCAGAATTGCCTACATTATTAGTTCCTTAGTGCATCTCGCCCAGGCGATCCATGATATTGAAAGTAATTATTAAATCAACTGATTAATCAAGGGGGCAAGGTGATAAAAGGTTTTGTGAAAAAGACAATTTTCTTTATTAGTATTGTGTGTCTTTGCATGACGTTCCAATTTCAGGTTTTTACTACCTTTGCAGAGAAGGAAGAGGAGAAAGCAGTCTATGTAGGGATGAATAAATGCAAAGAATGTCACGCTGATCATGTAAAGACATACTCAGAGTGGAAGTATTCAAAAAACTTCCGTATACTAGAAATGAGAGGCAAGGATCATGATCCGCAATGTCTTTCCTGTCACACTACAGGATATGGCAAAAAAGGTGGTTTTAAAAATGTAGAAGAGACACCGCATATGAAGAATGTCCAATGCGAGGCATGCCATGGGCCGGCAAGCCTGCATGTAAAGGCACCCACTGTAGAAGAACATCTGAAGACCTTAAGTATCCCTAAAAACGTTTGCACTTCTTGTCACTACCAGCATAAACATATAGGGTATTGATGAAAAAGAATAAACTCATATTCTTTCTAAGAAAGCTAGGCCCCGGATTTCTTTTTAGAAGTCTACGAGCCAAGATAATTTTGGGTGTAAGTTTAATTTTAATTTTAGTAACAGGCTCTTTTACCTATTATGAGACAACGACACGAATACAATTCGAATTGAAGAAGCAGGAGAAGAGGGCATTTGATATCTCTGCTGCAGTATTGAAGGGGATAGAGTATCCCATGCTCGACGGAGAGATGGAAGATGTGCAGGAAATATTACAGAAAGTTGGTATGCTTGAGGGCCTTGAGGTAGTGAAACTCATCGATTTATTTGACACCATCAGATATAGTACAGATCCTGATAGTATAGGCAAAGTTAATGAGTCTGAGATTACCTTGAATGCCCTGCGCACAAAAGAGCTAACCAAGGGCCTTGAATCCTATAAGGGCAAAAAGGTATTTTCTCATGCCATTCCAATTCACAATGAACAGTCATGTTTTAAGTGTCATGGAAGTGAAAAGGACATATTAGGTGTGTTAACAGTGGGCATTAACTGGGGACCTATTGAGGAAAGGATAGTGGCACTTCGGAATCAAAAGATTGCTGTTGAGGTGATTTCCCTGGTAATTTTGGCCTTTTTCTTAATTCGATGGTTATCAAGATATGTGACGCACCCTATTTTGAAGGTCACTGAATTTGCGAATGAAGTCAGCCGTGGAAAACTAAATGCAAAATTAGATCTTGGTAAGAGGGCTAATATTTGGCAGATATATAAGACACATCCAGGTGATGAAATAGTTCAGTTGCGAGATTCCCTGACATACATGTTAGAAAACATGAGAGGAATGTATGAAAAAATCTCTTTATTTAGCAAAGATCTTGAGTCGCAGGTAGCCAAGAGAACAGAGGAGTTGGAGCAAAAAACGGCAGAACTCGAGCAAGTAAATATAGATCTAAAAAAGCTCGATGAACTGAGATCTACCTTTCTGGCAAATATGTCCCACGAACTCAGGACCCCGCTCAATTCTATAATTGGCTATACGGAGCTGCTCTTAGACAGGATAGATGGGGATATTACTGAAGAACAAGAGAACAGCCTGACAAAGGTACGCAATAATGCTAAAAACCTGCTTAATTTGATCAATGAAATATTAGATATGTCCAGGATTGAATCTGGAAGAGTGGAATTTGACTTGAGGGAGATCGATGTAAGGGATATTATTCAAACAACAGTTGCCAGTCTTGAACCAATTATACACAAAAAGGCCTTGATGATAGATACAGATTTTGATGAAAATTTACCACTGGCATATGCAGACCCCGATAGAGTCAGGCAAGTGATTACAAATCTTTTGAGTAATGCCATTAAGTTTACCTCGGAGGGGCGTATTATCTTAAGCGCCAGACACTCACCGAAAACTAAATTCGTTGAGATCTGCATTTCAGACACAGGTATGGGTATCAGAGAAGAGGATCTTGGGAAGCTATTTGATATGTTTACGCCACTTGATATTTCAGCTACACGTCCACACGGAGGCGTCGGCTTAGGACTTAGTATCTGCAAACGACTGGTAGAAATGCATAATGGAAATATCTGGGTGGAGAGTAAATACGGAGTGGGCAGCAAGTTTTATTTTACTTTACCTGTAAAAGAGTAATGATATTTTCCTGCCAAAAGCGAGAGATGCTGATATATAAACCTAAACCGGATTTAAACACGAATAGGTATGGATAATAAAGAAATTCACAAAGATTCATCACAGAAAATTTTAGTAGTTGAGGATAATCAGGATAACCGGGAATTGGTAGTAAAGGTCTTGAAGATCAATGGCTATCATGTAATCGAGGCAGTTGATGGACAAGAGGCTATAGAAAAAACGAGGGCTGAAAACCCGGATCTTATTCTTATGGACCTTTTTATCCCAAAGATAGATGGATATGAGGTAACAAGAAGATTGAAGCGTGATAGAGATCTCAAGAGTATTCCGATAATTGCCTTGACAGCTCATGCAATGAAAGGGGATATGGAAGTTGCCTTAGCTGCAGGTTGTGATGGCTACATCCCTAAACCCATTGATGTCCGTGAATTACCTAAGCAAATAGAACACTTTCTGAAGGGTAATCCATAACATATTTGTGGAAATCTCAATGAATAACAAGACCAAGATATTAATAGTGGATGATGATGTTGATACTGTTGAGTTGCTGACAAAAAGGTTTCATGCTGAAGGGTATCATACCTCAGAGGCCTATGATGGGGAGCAGGCCCTCGAGCAGGTAGAGGAATATCAGCCTGACGTAATACTATTAGATATAATGATGCCCAAAATAGATGGCTATGAGGTTTGCAAAAGGCTAAAAGGTTCTGAAGATACCAAACGTATCCCCATTATTATGCTCACGGCAAAAGGAAAGATACCTGACAAGGTAAAAGGATTAGATATTGGTGCAGATGATTATATTGCAAAGCCCTTTGATTACAGAGAACTTTCACAGAGGGTTAGATACTGGACCGCAGTCAAGATAGAAGTTGAGGAAAGATTAAGAGAGATACAACACCTAGAGCATGAACTCATTAAATCTGAAAGGTTAACAGCTATCGGTCAAACAGTAGCAAGCCTTGCCCATTATGTAAAAAATATTTTGTTTGGCCTCAAAGGTGGTGTCTATTTGGTAAACGAAGCCCTTAAAGAAGATGAGACAGATTCCCTTAAGGACGGCTGGGATATGGTAGAAAGTAACATGGGCAGGATTTCTGGTCTGGTCCTTGACCTCCTTGAATACTCCAAAGAACGCAAGCCAGAATATGAAAAATGTTTTCCCAATGAGATTGCAAATGAGGTCTGTAAGCTTATGGAAGCAAGTGCAAAAGAATATGACATAGAGATTATTAAAGATTTTGATCCATCCATAGGTGAGGCAGTTATGGACCCTAAAGGTATTCATCGCTGTTTGCTTAACCTGGTTTCAAACGCAAGAGATGCCTGCATTTTCGACTCTAATGAACAGAAGAAATGGGTAGTGCGAGTAACAACACTTCTTGAAGACGATGGCATGGTTAGATTTGAGGTTTCTGACAACGGTTGTGGCATGGATGAAGATGTCAAAAAGAAACTCTTTACGAGCTTCTTTACATCCAAAGAGGGAAGGGGCACTGGTCTTGGCCTCCTGAATACTCAGAAAATAGTACAGGAGAATAACGGAACCATTACTGTAACTTCACAGCTCGGACAGGGATCGACATTTACCATACGACTGCCTTATAGAGATGCAGCCACATCGGGAGCAATAGAAAAAGAGAGCGAGGGCTAATTTTATGCGCAGAATTTCTTCATCTTATTCTATTTGCAATGTTTTTTTATGTTACCCATTATATGCTACCTACAAGGAATGATGGAGTACTGGAGTATTGGATGGAAAAGGTGCGAAAATATTGTTTATTCATCTAAACCCATTGTTACAATACTCCATTACTCCAACACTCCAATGGAGACAGAGTCCCTAATTTCAAATTAAGTAATAATTAAGGAGGGTGTATTATGAAGAAGGTTCTTGTTGTTGACGATGATGTTGATATCAGAAAGGTTGTCTCAAAACTTGTAGAAAAAAGCGGCTATATAACCATTGAAGCCAAGAACGGCGTAGAAGGCATGGGTAAGGTAAGGGAGGATAAGCCGGATTTGATTATTTTAGATATCTTGATGCCAAAAGAAAGCGGAATCAGGATGTATCGTGAATTAAAGACCGAAGAAGCTTTAAAAGATATTCCAGTGATTGTACTCTCTGCTATACCAAAAAAAAGCTTTTTCCGATCCCAGAAAGTGTTGGATGAATTTGCCGGTGAATCTGTACCTGAACCTGAAGCTTACATTGAAAAACCGGAAGAACCACAGGAACTGATAGCATTGATGAAGAAAATATTAGAATAAAATGTCTTAATTATAAAAAAACCCACTGATTGTACAGTGGGTTTTTTTAATGAAGCCCTTATTATGCTATAAGAGAAATCTCTTTTTCAGCTTTGAAGCTCAGGAATATTTTCATAGAAATCCAGCGATTCCGGATTTTTCAGAGCATCCCTGTTGAGCACTGCCCTGCCATGAATAGTATTGGTAACAGCACCTTCAACCTTCTTCATATTGAGGGTATAGGGTATATCAGGAGTTTCAATGATTTTGGCTGGAACATGTCGTGGGGAGGCATTTGCTCGAAGGGTCTTCTTTATCTTGGTTTTTAGCTCATCTGTGAGAGTATGACCCTCAGCAAGTTTAACAAAGAGGACAACTCTTTGATCTCCCTGCCATTGCTGCCCTATTGCCAGACTGTCAGCTATTTCTTCCATTTGTTCCACTTGATTATATATTTCGGCTGTGCCTATGCGCACCCCTGATGGCTTTAGCACTGCATCAGAACGGCCATAGAAAGTTATCCCACCTGTTGCACTATTCATTGTAATATAGTCCCCGTGACGCCATATATTGGGATAGACATTAAAGTAGGCATCCTTATATCTCTTGTCGTTTGGATCATTCCAGAAGTAAAGAGGCATAGAAGGGGCAGGTGCTTCACACACAAGCTCCCCTTCCTCATCAAGGACGGGATTTCCATTTTCATTATATACATTTATCTTCATGGCCAGGGCTGGGAACTGTAGTTCTCCTGCATATACTGGGCTTATAGGGCTACCAGTGCAAAAGCACCCGTTAATATCTGTGCCTCCTGCAGAGGAGTTGAACCAGACGTCTTTTTTGATTTCATCGTATACATACTCAAAGCCTTCAGGTGAGAGTGCCGAGCCTGTTTGCCATATTTCTTTTAATGACGAAAGACCGTATTTCTTCCCAGGCTTGAGACCTTGACTTTTGATAAATGTGATATAGCTTGCACTCGTGCCGAACATGGTGACCTTTTCTTCTTCAATAAGCTTCCACATAGCATCGATGTCTGGATAGTTTGGATTACCATCATATAAAATAAGTGTATTTCCTGTGGCCAGAGAGGTCAACATCCAATTCCACATCATCCAGCTACAGGTGGTGATAAAGAAATGAATATCATCACGTTTTAGATCGGTGTGTAGTATCAATTCCTTTAATTGATTAATAAGAATTCCGCCTGCCCCCTGGACGAGACACTTTGGTTTTCCAGTTGTGCCAGAGGAGAACATTATAAACAGGGGATGATCAAAAGGTAATTGTTCGAACTGAATTTCAAGTCCACTTTCTTTAGATAGAAAATCATTAAAATATGTAGAGTTTGGGATATTGCTGATGTCGGGCTTCTCTACTGTATATGAGGATACGACAACCTTTTCAATCGATGGTATTCCTTTGGCAATCTCAGCCGCATTGTCAAGAGAGTCAAAGGCCTTTGCCTTATAAAAATATCCATCAACGGTGAATAGTACCTTGGGTTCAATTTGACCAAGGCGATCTATGGCTGCGCCTGAACCTATATCAGTGGCGCAGGAGGACCATGTAGCACCGATACTTGTAGCAGCAAGCATTGCAATACCTGTTTCCATCATATTAGGCATGTAGGCAGCAACCCGATCTCCTGGGGAAACCCCCATCTTCCGAAGTGATTTTGCAAGGCGCGCTACAGTATCGTACAGTTCTGCATAGCTCATTTTGGCTGATTTTTGGGTTTCACCTTTGAAAATAAAGGCTGTGTGATCATCTCTGTATCTCAGAAGGTTTTCGGCAAAATTGAGCATTGCACCCTCGAACCATTTGGTCCCTGGCATCTTTGTCAGATCATTCACTATTGAATCATAAGGCTTGGAATATTTTATATCTGCAAAGTCCCACATAGATGCCCAGAATTCAGGAATGTTTTCAATCGACCATTGATACAAAGCGCGATATTCGGTAAAATCAGTCCCGTATTTGTTGTTAATGAACTGGATAAATTTGTACATATTTGAATTTTTGACTCTCTCGTCTGATGGTTCCCATAACAGCTTTGCCATACTATACCTCCTTTGAAAGATATTGAGTTTTTTTCAAAGAGAAAAAACGTGACATTATCGTTAAGAAATTATTTTCTTAACATGTTGATTTTTTAATCTTTTTCTTTTGTCTTGACTAAAAAACATAATTGGATTAAACGTAACAACCTATAAAATAAAAAATGCAATTAATCAAGGAAAGTTTCAGTTTTTTAGCTCTTTATATGGTTAAGAAAATTGGAAAATGAAATGCCTTTTATTTTTGCTGTCAGCCACCAGTTGAAAGCTAAAGTGTTTATGATTTTTTAATGAAAGGAATGTTTTATTGATGGATGAATCAAGCGGCGTTATCAAAGAGATAAAAAATAAGATTAAAGATTTACGGAAAAAGGGGTTTAACCTTTATCCCTCAGGCTTTAAAAGAGAAGTAACAGTAGAGGAAGTGGTACGCCGTTTTGGTACGATGGATAATGATGAACTTAAGGAGGTGCCTGATACTTTCACTTTGGCTGGCAGGATTATGTCGGTGAGAAATTTTGGTAAGGCAGTTTTCATCCATATCAAAGATGGAACTGGTCAACTGCAGGCATATATTCGGAAAGATAGAGTTGGAGAAGAAAATTTTGAAATTTTTTCATTTATAGATATTGGCGATCATGTGGGATTAAAAGGGCAGGTTTTTAGGACAAAGACAGATGAATTAACCCTCTTGGCATCTTCCGTTGTTCTTCTCACAAAGTCCCAAAGTCCATTACCAGAAAAATATCATGGTTTAGTAGACGTGGAAACCAGATATCGCCAGAGGTATCTTGATCTTATTGTTAATGATAATATTAAGCGTACCTTTATCCTGAGAAGTAAGATAATCAAAGCAATAAGGGAATTTTTTGATACACAAGGCTTTATAGAAGTTGAAACCCCTATGATGCAATCGATCCCAGGTGGTGCGACAGCTAAACCATTTAAAACATACCACCAATCATTGGGCATAGATCTTTACTTGAGAGTAGCTCCGGAGCTTTATTTAAAAAGACTTGTGGTAGGAGGTTTGGAGAGGGTTTATGAATTAAACAGGAATTTTCGAAATGAGGGGATTTCTACAAACCATAATCCGGAATTTACCATGCTCGAATTTTATCTTGCCTATGCAACATATGAAGATCTGATGGATTTTACAGAAAAACTTTTCCTCCATCTCCTCACAAAGCTATTTAATACGTTGACCGTCACGTATCAGGGCAATCGCATAGATTTTACTACCCCATGGCAGAGGATCTCACTTACTGATTCACTGAGAGACATTGGTGGTATTGAAGAGCATGCACTTTTTGATAGCAAGGCCTTACGAGACGTTGCCAAATCAAAAGGGGTTGAGCTAGAAGGAAATGAAGAAGATGGAAGGGTATTAGCAAAACTTTTTGACCATATCGTTGAGCCCAAATTAATCCAGCCCACCTTTATCATCGACCATCCAATACAGGTCAGCCCTCTTTCAAGGAGAAAGGATGATAATCCCACAATTGCAGAGAGATTTGAGCTATTCGTAGGTGGAAAAGAGATTGCAAATGCCTTTTCTGAGTTAAATGATCCGGATGATCAGCGGGAGCGATTTCTTAAACAGTCTCGTTTAAGGGATTCGGGAAACGATGAGGCTCTCTTTATGGATGAAGATTATATCAAGGCATTGGAATATGGGATGCCACCCACAGCTGGAGAGGGAATTGGAATAGATAGATTGGTTATGGTTCTAACAGATTCTCCTTCTATTAGGGATGTTATTCTCTTCCCTCAAATGAAGAAGAGATCATAATGTCAGTAGTCAGTAGCCATTTGTCATTTGTCAATTGCAAAAAAACAACGGACAACGGGCAACAGACATAAAACAATGGAGTAATATGTCTTTTGAAACATTCTTTTCTCTCAGATACTTAAAAGCAAAGAGAAAGCAAGGATTTATTTCTATCATAACTGGTATTTCCATTTTGGGAATAACCATAGGAGTTATGGCCCTGATCGTGGTGCTAGCAGTCATGAATGGTTTTAGAGAGGATCTGATGAAAAAGATACTCGGTGTAAACTCCCACTTGCTCATCTTAAGCTATAATGCTGGTATAAAGGATACAGAGGCAGTAATGGAGAAGGCCTTGAAAGTTGATGGTGTGCTTTCAGCAACCCCGTTTATTTATAGTGAGGTAATGGTTAAACATGCTGGCAACATTTCCGGGGCTATTCTCAGGGGTCTGGATCCAGTCACAGTTGGTACGGTCATTAATATTAATTCTATGATAAAAAAAGGCTCCATCAATGTGTTAAATACATCGAATCAAGGAATCATTATTGGTAGCGAGTTATCCAAACAAATAGGAGCACTGCCAGGAGATATCATAACCCTGGTATCACCCATAGGTAAATTGACGCCGTTAGGGAGGGTAGCAAATGAAGAGACCTTTAAGATAGCAGCCCTTTTTGAATCGGGTATGTATGAGTACGATAGCAAAATGATTTTTCTATCCTTACCTGATGCTCAGGATTTTCTCTCCCTTGGGGATGAGGTTACAGGGATCGAATTAAAGGTTAATGATATACACAAGAGTGACATAATAGGCGAAATTATTCAGGAAGAGCTTGGGTATCCTTACTGGACAAAGGACTGGAAGATGATGAACAAAAGTCTGTTTTCTGCTTTAAAACTCGAAAAGGTGACTATGTTTATCATTTTGATCATGATAGTGCTCGTAGGTGCACTTAATATAATTAGTTCTTTAGTTATGTTAGTTATGGAAAAAACTCGTGATATTGCCATACTGAGAACTATGGGCGCCTCATCCAAAAGCATTATGTCTATTTTTATCTTTCAGGGTCTATTCGTCGGTCTTATTGGTACATTTTTGGGCCTGATATCCGGGTCCTTTCTATGTCAGCTCCTGTCAAGATATAAATTTATTAAACTTCCCCCAGACGTTTATTATATAACTACCCTGCCTGTTAGAATGGAGTGGTTAGATGTTGCCTCAATCGCATTGGCTGCAATAGTTATATCTTTTCTCGCTACTATTTACCCTTCTTGGCAGGCCTCTAGAGTAAATCCTGTAGAGGCGTTGAGATATGAGTAGGTAGGAAACCTATGCTTCGAATAGAAAATATCTATAAAACCTTTGAGAATAGTGGCCAGATAATCCAGGTGCTCAAAGGGATTAATTTGCACGTATTGCCGGGTGAATCTTATGGCATAATAGGGCCTTCTGGGGCTGGCAAATCTACCTTACTTAATATTATGGGAACATTAGAGTCGCCGTCAGAGGGTAATGTTTTCTTTAAAGACCTTGATGTCTATCAGATGGATGAGATAAACCTCAGCAAGATCAGAAATAGGGAAATAGGCTTTGTTTTTCAGTTTCATCATCTCCTGCTTGAATTTAATGCTGAGGAAAACACCATGATACCGGCACTTATAGCAGGTTACAGTAAGGCAAAATCCACTGAAATGGCTTCAGCGATACTCTCTCAGATAGGATTAGAAAATAGATTAAAACACAGAGTTGGAGAGCTTTCCGGAGGCGAACAACAAAGGGTTGCAATTGCCAGAGCCTTAATCATGGGGCCTAAATTGCTCTTGGCAGATGAGCCTACAGGAAACCTTGATAAGGTAACAGGTGACGAGATAACACAGTTGTTGCTTTCCCTTAATAAAAGCAAAGACCTGGCCTTAATTATTGCTACTCATAATCTGGAACTGGCACACAAGATGTCGAAACAATTGCAATTAGTTGACGGCAGGTTTTGATGATTCAAAAGACATTTTCCTATTTTGGCTATATATCACGGCCTATTTCTGTTTTGTTATTCTTCCTCCTTTTTTTACTCCCTCCCAATGTGATGGCATTATCATCAGAGAAAATAGCAGTCCTTCCGTTTAAGATTTATATGCCGAAGCCCATGGATTATCTTGTCTCAGGTCTCCAAGAAATGCTCACCACACGATTGGCAAAGGAAGGATTTCACCTTATCGATCCTGTGACTATCAATAAGAGTGAGTTATCTCGAATAAAAGTATCAGAGTTGGATTTTGCAAGAGAGATTGGAAAAGAGAAAGGGATTCATTGGATAATAAAAGGGAGCCTTACCCAGATCGGTAAGAGGATCAGCCTTGACCTCACAATCATACCTATATCAACTAAAAAAAGACCTTTTTCTATTTTTGTTGTAGGGGACAGTATAGATAAAATAGATAAAGCAATAGATAAGGCAGCAGTAACCGCGACAAATCGAATGAAAGGCATTATCCAGATAGATTCAGTCTCTGTCAAGGGAAACAGGAGGATAGAAGCGGATGCCATCCTTGCAGTTATTGAGAGTCAGAAAGGTACAAAATATGATCAAGATATCCTTAACCAAGATTTGAGATCCATATATCAGATGGGTTTTTTCGAGAATGTTCAGATAGAAACTGAAGAGAGTCCTGGAGGCAAATCTGTTATCTTTAAGGTGGGCGAAAAACCATCAATCGGAAAGATTACACTATTGGGGACAAAAAGCCTTGATAAAGAGGATTTATTAGATGTTGTAGGTATAAAAAAGTACTCTATTATTAATAGGAAGGCTATCAAAGATAGTTTAGAAAGATTAAAAGAGCATTACCATCAAAAAGGATATTATAATGTTGAGATAACAGAAAGTATTGAAGATCTTCCCAATAATGAAGTGGCCCTTATTTATAAAATTGATGAGAAAGATAAGGCCTATATAAAGAAAATTAGTTTTGAAGGGAATGTTGCATTTGATGATGATGATTTAAAGGATCTTATGGAAACAAGCGAAAAAGGGTTTTTTTCCTTTTTAACTGAATCTGGAAACTTGGATGATAAAAAGTTAGAAAGTGATATATTCAAGATAAAATCATTCTACCAGAACAATGGTTATATAAAGGCAAGGGTAGGTGAGCCAAATATCTCTTACAAGGCAAGTGAGGGTCTTATCATCACTATTACCATTAATGAAGGACCTCAATATGCTATTGGTAAGGTAATGTTTACAGGAGATCTTATCAAAGATGTTGATGAACTATATCAAGAGCTTAAAATAACCAAAGAAAAGGTATATAATAGAGAAGTTATACGGTCTGACACGTTATCTTTAAGTGAGATTTATTCGGACGAAGGCTATGCCTTTGTCGATGTTTCTCCTGATATCAAAGAAGATGATAAAGAGCATACAGTTGACATTACGTATAAAATTATGAAGGGGAAAAAGGTTAGATTTGAGAGGATTGCAATAACTGGAAATGATAAAACCAGGGATAAGGTTATTCGGCGTGAGCTAAAAGTTATTGAAGGCGGGTATTTTAGCGGGAAAAAGCTTAAGAGAAGCACTCAGAATCTTTATCGCCTGGGTTTTTTTGATGAGGTTGAGGTTAATACAAAAAAAGGAAGCAGTGATGAAGAGATGATTCTTGATATACATGTCAAGGAAAGACCAACCGGTATGTTTTCCTTTGGCATTGGATATAGTTCAGTCGAACATACTATCGGGACTATTCAAATATCACAAGAGAATCTCTTTGGTCGGGGACAGTCACTATCAGCGAGGGCTTCCCTGAGCAACAAGGCTGCTCGATATACCATAAGTTTTATCGAGCCGTGGCTCTTTGATAAGCCGTTATCAGCAGGCGTTGATCTTTATAACTGGGAATATGAATATGACGAATATACGAAAGACAGCACCGGTGGAAAATTGAAGCTTGGTTTCCCTTTAGGGCTTGATTTTACCAGGGGTTCAGCTGTTTATAAATATGATGATGCTGAGATCCGTGATGTATTAGAAACATCCGCTCAGACTATAAAGGATATGATTGGAAGAAGTGTTACCAGTAGTTTGACCCTCGGGATTTCAAGGGATAGCAGAGATAGACGCTTTAATGCAAGACATGGCTCTGTTAACACCGTTACTGTGGAATATGCAGGAGGTTTCCTGGGAGGAGATAACTATTTTACCAAATACAGGGCCAGATCAGCATGGTTTTTCCCTTTTTTCTTGGATTCAGCATTTTCCATTCAGGGAAAATGGGGCTACATTGACCAGAGGCCAGGAGGCGAATTGCCTGTTTATGAAAAGTTTACATTAGGAGGAATGAATACGGTAAGAGGGTTTCGGTATGGAACTATTTCCCCTATTGATCCGGCTACTGGTGATCGGATAGGCGGAGAAAAAATGATGGTCTATAATGCTGAGTTTCGATTCCCTTTACAGAAGGAGCAAGGAGTAATGGGTGTTTTATTTTTTGATGCTGGAAATGTCTTTACTAAGGATGAAGACTATACCTTTAGTGGAATTAGGAGTGGTGCCGGTCTAGGTATACGATGGTATTCGCCAGTAGGGCCTCTAAGGTTGGAATGGGGAAAAAATCTTGATCCAGAGCCTGGAGAGTCGGAAAGCGTATGGGAATTTACAATCGGAACACCATTTTAGTGTTTGTTGTGTGCAGTATGATCCCAACGTGGTTGACTAATAGAAGGGGAATAATGTAGTATTCAAATTAGGTTTTTCACTACTACATTTCCAACTAACAGTAATTACATCAAGAATGGAGTGAGGTATGAAAAAGAGTTTCTTGTTTTCTACTATTATCGTTGTAATCCTACTCATTTGCAATGTAGCTTTAGCACAGGATTTTACAAAAGTTGGTTTAATTGACCTTCAGAGATGTCTTAAGCTATCTAAGGAAGGGCAAAAGGTTTCCCAAATTCTCCAGAAGAAGAAAGATGATCTCCAGAGAAGGCTTGATACAAGGCAGAGAGAACTTTTGGAATTAAAGAAGGAATTAGATAAGCAGGCTATGATGTTGAGTATGGATGCCCAGGAAAGTAAAAAGAGGACCATTGAGAGGAAGACCAGAGAATTAGAATATCTTTACAAGGATTTAAACGAAGAGATGGTAAGGTTACAGAACAAAGAGAGAAACAAAATCTTTAAAGAATTAGAAAAGATTATTGAAAAAATAGGTTCTGAAGAAAACTACACCTTGATAATGGAAAAGCGGGCAGGGGGTGTGTTGTATCGTTCTGAGTCAATTGATATTACTGACCGTATTATCAAGGCCTACGACCAGATGAATGAAGCAAATAAATAATAATCATGAGAAGTGTTGCCAGGTTCAGAATTACTCGCCAGATGACAGGGAAATTTCGGTTCGCTCTAAACCTTCAAACAAATTAAAAAAGCCTGGCTTCAGCGTGGGCTTCAGCACATATCAGATAATGGTTAACATTGGAAGTAACCCTTAAATACATAGCTGAATTAACACATGGTACTGTAGAAGGTGATGATCATGTTTTAATAAAGGGGATTAATTCCCTTTTTTTGGCCGAGAAAGGAGAGATATCCTTTTTTTCAGATCCGCGATTAAAGGATCAGGTCAGTATAACAAAGGCATCTGCTATTATTGTAAAGAAAGCAATCAGTTTCTATCAAGGGCCACAGCTGATAGTTGCTGATCCCTCTCTCACCTACGCCAAGGTTGCAGCAATATTTTCCCCTCCTATTCCTCGTTTTCCAGGAATAAGTGAGAAGTCTATCATTGGAGAAGGAACCCGCATAGGAAAAGGTGTATCTATCTATCCCTTAGTTTATGTTGGCCGTGAGTCTAAAATAGGTAATCAAGTCACTCTTTTCCCAGGTGTTTATATTGGTGACAGAGTCACAGTGGGGAAGGGAACTGTTATCTATCCAAATGTAACAATAATGTCTGACTGTATAATAGGAAAGGAAGTAATAGTTCACGCAGGCACTGTTATTGGAAGTGATGGCTTTGGTTTTACGAGAGATGGTGATAGAAATGTTAAGATTCCCCAAACAGGCATTGTTCAAATAGAAGATGAGGTTGAAATTGGAGCACAAAATGCTATTGATAGGGCTGCTCTTGGAAAGACAGTAATAAAGCGAGGAGTAAAGACCGATAATCTTGTCCAGATTGGACATAATGTAGTAATTGATGAGAATACCATTATTGTTGCTCAGGTGGGCATTGCAGGAAGCACTAAAATAGGAAAAAATGTCACTATTGGAGGACAGGTTGGAATTGTTGATCATATTGAGATTGGTGATCGAGTAATGATTGGTTCAAAATCTGGTGTGATCAAATCTATACCAGCAGATCAAGTGGTTTCTGGTATCCCGACAATGCCCCATCGTCTTTGGCTGAAAACAAGAAGCCACATAAGGAGACTCCATGAGTATTCTGAAAGATTGAAAGAGTTAGAAGACAAGGTTAAGGAGTTAGAAGAACAATTAAAAAGAGGATAGATAGGAAATGGATTTGCCACTCACTTACCATGACATTATAAAGATACTCCCACACCGTCACCCATTTCTGTTTGTGGATATGATTACGGAACTTGAGGTGGGTGAGAGGGTAGTTGGGATCAAAAATGTAACTATTAATGAGTATTTCTTCACGGGCCATTTTCCAGGAAAACCCATTATGCCTGGAGTCTTGGTAATAGAGGCCATGGCACAGGTTGGCGGAATTCTTGCAAGATTATCTGAACCAGAAAGCATGACAAACATGGGAGATAAAGCCATATACTTTGTGGCTATAGATAAGGTACGCTTTCGAAAACCGATTTATCCTGGTGACCAGATCATTTTTGAACTGACTGCTTTGAGAAAAGGAAGCAGAATATGGAAAATGAAAGGCACAGCAATGGTAAACAAAGAAATAGCGGCAGAGGCTGAATTAATGGCTGCATTGAGGTAGAAACATGGGAATTGATATTCATCCAGCTGCAGTTGTATCTACAAAAGCTGAAATAGCTGATGGTGTTACAATCGGGCCATTTTCGAGCATAGGAGAGAAGGTAAAAATAGGCAGGGATACTGTTGTCGGCTCCCATGTAGTTATAGATGGAAATACAATAATAGGGGAGAAAAATAGAATTTACCCCTTTGTCTCCATTGGTTTACCTCCACAAGATATCGGGTATCAGGGTGAGGAAACCAGCGTAATTATTGGGGATGAAAATATAATGAGGGAGTTTGTAACCATTAATCGAGCTACAACGAAACAGGATAAAGTTACAAAAGTTGGCAACAAAAATTACCTGATGGCATATGCCCACATAGCTCATGATTGCACTTTAGGAAATTCCATCATAATGTCAAACGCTGCAACTCTTGGTGGCCATATAGAAATAGGTGACCATGCCATTATTGGGGGTTTGGTTGCCATACATCAATTTGTCAGGATAGGAGCCTATGCTTTTATTGGAGGGAAATCAGCTACGGTCAAGGATATCCCTCCTTTCATGATAGCATCTGGAGACAGGGTTAAATTGTATGGATTAAATCATTTAGGTCTTAAAAGAGAAGGATTCTCTCAAGAAGTAATAGCTAACCTTAGAAAGGCCTATAAGATTATATGGCGCGATCACCATCTGTTGAGTGAAGCACTGGAAAGGGTCAAGAAAGAGATACCGCCTTTTAAAGAGTTGCAGATGTTACTTGATTTTTTAGTGAGCTCAAAAAGGGGGATTGTGAGGTAGACAACAAGCAATTGAAAATGGAAAAAATAGGTCTTATAGCAGGAAGCGGAAAGTTTCCTCTTTTGATAGCCGAATCAGCCAAGAGAAAAGGTTTAGAGGTAATTGCAGTGGCGCATAAAGGAGAGACGATGCCAGAGTTGGCTGATAAAGTCGATGAAATTACCTGGATAGGACTTGGTCAATTTGGTCATCTTCTCAGCGCTTTCAAATCAAGGGATGTACGTCATGCTTTGATGGCAGGTGCAATTACTAAGACCAAAGTGTTTGCTAATGTAAAACCGGATCTAAAAGGATTGAAAGTCATTGGCAAATTATTGATTTTCCATGATGATGATATTTTAAGAGCTGTAGCGAGGGAGCTTGAGAAAGAAGGAATAAGTGTTGTGAGTTCAACTGACTATCTCCCAGAACTTCTGGTACCATCCGGCATTCTTACAAAAAGAAAACCAAGTAAAGAGGAGACCGATGACATAGAATTTGGCTGGATGGTAGCTAAAGAATTGGGTCGTCTTGATATAGGGCATTGCGTTGTGGTCAGGAGAAAAACAGTCCTAGCAGTGGAGGCTATAGAAGGAACCGATAAGACGATATTACGTGGAGGAACATTGGCTACAAAAGGTGGGGTTGTCATTAAGGTCTGTAAACCAAACCAGGATCTTAGGTTTGATCTACCTGCTGTTGGCATTAGCACAATTGAGGTTATGTCAAAGGTTAATGCATCCGTTTTGGCAATTGAAGCAGGCAAAACCCTCGTTTTTGATAAAGAGGAAATGATCAAGCTGGCAGACAGTAATGGCATTGCTATAGTGTCAAGATAAAACAATAGCTGGGAATGAGTTTGTGGTATGCAGGGACGGACCATAGACAACCGAAAAAAAACAGAAGACAAGAGATTAAAACTAGGCGTTGTTGGAGTGGGCTATCTGGGAGAGTTTCATACCCAGAAGTATGCGTCTATGGAAGACATAGATCTTGTTGGACTTGTTGATATAAACCATGAAAGGGCACAAGAAATGGCACGTAAGTACAATACAAATGCTTATGATAGCCATACTGAGATCCTTTCGCTTGTAGATGGCCTTAGTTTGGCAGTTCCAACGGCTTCACACTTTGAAATTGGGCATGATATTTTGGATCATGGCATCCATCTGTTAATTGAAAAGCCTATTACCCTTACACTGAGCGATGCAGATCGACTGATAGAAGTAGCAAGAAAAAATAATACTATTTTGCAGATAGGACATATAGAACGTTTTAACCCTGCTGTAATTAAGATGGAATCACTCCTTTCCAAGCCTTTTTTTATTGATTCGCATCGGCTTGCCTTCTTTACAAACAGAGGCATGGATGTAGATGTGATTTTAGATCTCATGATTCATGATCTGGATATTATTCTGCACATAGTGAATTCAGAGATTACAGAGATACATGCCGTTGGGATGCCTGTTGTGAGTGATAAGATAGATATTGCCAACGTGAGGATAATCTTTTCCAATGGTACGGTAGCAAATTTAACAGCAAGCCGAGTTTCAAGTGAATCTCTGAGAATGATGAGGATCTTCCAGCCTGATAACTGCATATCCATTGATTATGGTAAGCGAAAGATTAGTGTAACCCAGTTTAAGGGCAATAAAAAAAGTCTTACCGATTTACCCTCGTTATCTTATAAAGAAGATGCATTTCCTGATAGTGATCCCTTAGCCGATCAGATAAGATCCTTTGTTGAGTCTATAAAAACGAGGACAGAGCCAAAAGTCACGGGAGTTGATGGGAAAAAGGCATTAGCTGTTGCCCTTTCCATCATTGACCAGATAAAAAGAAATAAAAGCAAAGACATAGTCCTGAATTGAGCCATAATAAAAGCGTAATGATTGTTGCAGGTGAGGCCTCAGGGGATATTTATGGGGCGCATTTGGTTATGGCGATGAGGGAGTTAGACCCTTGTATAGAATTTTTTGGTCTTGGTGGTCCAGAAATGGAGAGAGCTGGTGTCAGAATTATGCATCAACTGTCAGCTATGGCTGTCGTGGGAATGACAGAAATTATTCCAAAAAGCAGATACATTTTTCGAGTCTCACGAGAATTAAAACAGTCATTGCAGCTTACACCTCCAGACCTCTTAGTACTTATTGACTATCCAGGCTTTAATTTAAATTTGGCCAAAAAAGCTCACTCGCTTGGTATTCCGATTCTCTATTATATTCCACCCCAGGTGTGGGCATGGCGAAAAGGAAGAGTAAAAAAAATAGCTAAAAGGGTGGACAGGATGGCGGTAATTCTACCCTTTGAAAAAGAATTTTACCAGAAACACGGTCTAAAAGCAGAATATGTGGGCCATCCACTTTTGGATATATCGTTGCCTGAAAGGGATAAGGAAGAGATTAAGAAAAACTTAGATATTAACAACGATAAAATTCCAATACTTGGAATTTTACCTGGAAGCAGGGATAAGGAGATTGAGAACTTACTGCCAGCCATGATCGGTGCGGCTGAGATACTTTCCCATGATTATCCTCATCTGTATTGTATTTTACCTTTAGCATCCACAGTGAAAGAAGATATTGTTGCGCCCTATATAAGAAACGCCAAAATAGATATTACAATTGAAAGACTTGATGCAAAAGAAATATTAAAAATAGTGGATTTAGCTTTCATTGCTTCAGGGACAGCTACCTTAGAGGCGGCAATAATGGAAACTCCCATGGTAATAGCCTATAAGGTATCTTTCTTAAGCTATATGTTTGGTCGATTTCTCATCAAGGTATCTCACATTGGTCTGGTAAACTTGGTTGCAGGTAAAGCTATAGTTCCAGAGTTGATTCAAGGCAAGGCAACAGCTCTTCGTTTAGCAGAGGAAGCCTCAGATATCCTGAAAAATGAGTCCTTAAAAAAAGATATGAAAGAGGGCCTAAAATTGGTTCATGAACAACTCGGTCAAGGTGGAGCAGCAAAAAAAGCTGCCCACATTGCAGGGGAGATGATGGGTCTTTAACTGTAAAGTGCCGGCCACCTTGTCCCACACAGCGGGATGGGCAGGCCTAAAGTTAACCAAACAAAAATGTCAGTTGTCAGTGGTCAATTGTCAGTTGCAAAGACAACGGATGACGGGCAACGGACTACGGACAGAAACATGGCAGATACAGTACTTATAGTAGATGATGAGCCAAGCATAATCCAATCCTTACATGGCATTCTTACTGATGAAGGATTCGAGGTTATGACTGCGGGTGGTGGTTTGGAGGCGCTGGATATAGTAAAGGAAACCATTCCGGATATTATATTACTGGATATCTGGATGCCAGATATTGACGGCATAGAAACGCTGGAAAGGGTTAGGGAATTGTATCCAAGTGTGCAAGTAATTATGATCTCAGGCCACGGCAGTATTGAAACCGCAGTTAAGGCTACAAAATTGGGTGCCTATGATTTTATTGAAAAACCTCTCTCGCTGGAGAAGGTTCTTTTATCAGTAAATAATGCCCTGAAGTATAATAAGCTGGAAAAAGAGCTTGATTTTTTCAAGGAGAGAGACAGGAAGAGGTATCAGATAACCGGACGTAGTCAGCCCATCACAGAGTTAAAAAAGCAAATAGAGATTGTAGCTCCAACTGACGCATGGGTACTGATTGTTGGAGAAAATGGCACTGGCAAGGAATTAGTGGCTCACACAATTCATCGGTTAAGCAAAAGGAAAGAAAAACCATTAGTTGAGGTTAATTGTGCTGCTATACCAGAAGATTTGATCGAGTCAGAGCTATTTGGACACGAAAAAGGCTCATTCACTGGAGCTACTACTATGAAGAGGGGGAAATTTGATCAGGCTAATAATGGAATGTTGTTTTTAGACGAGATTGGTGACATGAGCCTAAAGGCACAATCAAAGGTTCTGCGCATTTTACAAGAGCAGAGATTTGAGCGTGTGGGTGGAAGCAGAACAATTAAGGTTGATGTTCGTGTTATCGCTGCAACCAACAAGAATCTCGAAGAAGAGATTGCTAAGGGAACATTCAGGGATGACCTCTACTTTCGCCTTAATGTTATACCTATCAGGGTTCCTCCGTTAAGGGAGCGAGTTGATGATATACAAGAACTTGTAGATGAGTTCTTGGATGAATTTTCACTTGATACTAAAAAAGAACGCAAATTTCTAAGCCCTGAGGCCCTGGAATTGCTAAAGAAATATATCTGGCCAGGCAATATCAGGGAGCTTAAAAACTTCGTAGAGAGGATGGTTATCATGTACCCTGGCAAGGTAATCGATGCAAAAGATATACCCCCTCCCTTTAACACATCCAAGATTGAAGAGAGCAAATTAGAGCCCTTTTTTTCTTTTGATAGTTTTAAGGAGGCCAGGGAGATGTTTGAAAAAGACTTTATCGCGAGTAAACTAGCACAATTCGGGGGAAATATTTCTAAAACTGCAGAAGCTATAGGAATTGAAAGAAGTAATCTTCATAAAAAGATAAAGGCCTATGAACTCTGAAGCTTCAAAATCAAAATGATTTTTTTCCTTCACTTTAGCTACTGCCTGCTATCTCATGTATCTTTTCCCAGAGTTCATTTTTTCCCTGATCTGTTTTAGCGGAAAAAGCAATGGGCGGACCAAACTCATCCTTTATGAGCTCCTTTGAAATCAGATCAAATTGTCTGCGGGCCTCACTTTTTGATAATTTGTCAACCTTGGTAAGCACAATAATTGATTGTATCTGAAACACCTTTAGCCAGTTTAAGAGTTCTAAATCTCTTTCACCCAACTTCCGCCTTATATCGATAATAACCACGACAGCCTTTAGGTTGGCTCTTTTTCTGAGATAGCCCTCGACAAGTTTTTTCCAATCTCGTCTCATATGTAATGGAACGCCTGCATATCCATAACCAGGAAGATCTGTGAAATGAAGATTCTTTCCAACAGAAAAGAAATTAATAGATCTTGTCCTGCCCGGTTTCGAGCTTGTTCGAGCGAGATTTCGTGAATTTAAAAGTCTGTTTATAAGAGAGGATTTTCCTACATTCGATCTACCTGAAAAGGCAATTTCGGGCCTATCCGAAGGAGGAAATTGTTCAGGAAGGGTGGCACTCTTTAAAAAGGAGATTTCCATTTATCTATTATTTAAAAACTGCTCTATCCTTTGAAGTGCTTCGGTAATATTATCGAGTGAGTTTGCATAGGAAAATCTGAGGTATCCTTCAGCATTGCTTCCAAAATCGATTCCAGGTGCAACTCCCACCCCTACTTTCTCGAGTATCTCAAAAGCCAGCTCGTAGGAATTATTGGAGAAATGTTTTGCATTCGCTAAGACATAAAATGCTCCAACAGGATCAATGCTGATTCCAAAGCCGAGTTCTTTGAGTCTTTTGACTATATATTGTCTCCTCTGGTCGAATATGGTTCTCATCCTATCAACATCTTCCTCTGCTTCACTGAGAGCTGCAAGGCCTGCCCATTGGGAGACACTGCTTGCTGAGATAAAAAAGTTTTGTTGCATCTTTTGCATAGGCCTTACAAATTCTTTTGGTGCTATCACATAGCCGAGCCTCCAACCTGTCATGGCATAGTGTTTGGAGAAGCCATTCAAAACAAATGCCTTATCTGTATACTCTAAAATAGTGTGCACTTCGCCTTCGTATACTAGGCCATGATATATCTCATCAGAGATGATATATGTCCCAAGATCTGCAATACGTTTCATCCTATCAGCTGAAAGCAGATTTCCCACAGGATTTGAGGGAGAGTTTATGAGAATTCCCTTGGTATGAGAATTTATCTTTTTCGCAACTTCTTCTGGACGGAATTGAAATCCATCATCTTCTTTCGTGTTTACAAATACACAATTTCCACCAATATAGTTAATAATATTAGGGTAGCACGGATAATACGGGTTAGAAGTGATAATTGCATCTCCCTGTTCCAAGAGAGTCGAAAAGATTAATAATAGTGCAGGAGATGTGCCAGATGTTACAATAATCTGCTCAGGGCTTACATTTACAGCATACTTTTCCATATAATGTCGACATATGGCCTCTCTCAACTCAGGTATTCCTTGAGAGTGAGTATAGTGAGTTTTCCCTTTCATAATGGCCTTCATTCCCGCTTCTTTTATGCATTGTGGGGTATCAAAATCTGGCTCACCTACCTCAAGATGAATGATATCTTGGCCCTGTCTTTCAAGGACACTTGCCCTCTCCAATACGTCCATAACAATGAAGGAACGGAAATCTATAGCTCTGGATGCAATTTTCATACGCTTATTTTATCGTTTCTAATAGGTGTTTTGCTTCGGTTGTATAGATATTGTTTTTATCTAGCCGTATGGATTCTTCAAATTTTTTAATAGCAAGAGATGGCTTGTTACGTTTTAGGTAGAGCTTACCGAGAAAGAAATGTGATCGAGGATCTTTGGGCGCATATCGTATCGATTCTTTGTAGGCGCTTATAGCATTGTCCCATTCATTTATAGCTTCATAAGTAATTCCAAGATTATGGAAGGCCCTGCTAAAAGATGGCTGATGTTTTATGGCCTCTCGGTAACTTTCTACTGCCCTTTTATATTCACCCTTCTTATAGTATGCATATCCCATGTTATTGTGAGCAAAATGGGGTGTAGGATAAAGAGTGTTTTCAAGGGACTTTTTAAAGTATGTAATAGCAAGATCCCACTTAGAAAGAAGTAAATAGGTACAGCCAAGGTCATTATAGGCCTCGGAATAGTTTGGTTTTAGTGCGATTGCCTTTTTAAAATGCATAATAGCCTTGTTGTGCAAGTCCATAAACCTGTAGCCAAGGGCAAGGTTGAATTGTATTTCTGGATTTTCAGGATCAATTTCCGCTGCCTTTAGGAGTTCATTAAGACCAGCTGTATAATCTCCCCGTGCCAAAAAGGTTTTCCCCAGATTTTGCTTTGCCAAGGATTGCCTCTTTGTATGGGCTTTATCCTCAGCGCAACCAGTCAAGATAAAAGCAAAAGAGATAAAAATTAGTGCGATACTCGTTTTTTTCAATTGTTTCCACATAGTTAAATCACCTTATTTAAAGGATATTCGATTATACCTTTTGCTCCCTTCCTTATTAATTGAGGAATAAGTTCTCTCACCTTTTCCTTATTAACCATTACCTCAACTGATACCCAATTAGATTGAAATAGGTTTGCCATAGTTGGCGACGTAATACTCGGAAGCAATGAGATTATACCATCCAATCGTTCCTTTGGTATATTCATTTTTAGGCCGACCATATTTTCAGCCCTTAAGGCTCCCTCAAGAAGTAATGCAATATTTTCTATCTTAGTCCTCTTCCATGGATCTTCCCAGGATTTTTTATTTGCAATAAGTATGGTATTAGATTGCATTAGTTCGTGAATAATCTTTAATCCATGGGCATTAATAGTGCTCCCCGTCTCAGTAACCTCTACAATAGCATCTGCCAAACCTGCTGCAACCTTGGCTTCCGTTGTTCCCCAAGAGAATTCAATCTTAACATCGATCCCTTTTTGGGCGAAGTATTTTCTTGTAAAGTTAACAAGTTCTGTTGCTATCACTTTCCCGTTAAGATCAGACAATTCCTTAATATCGGAATCAGCAGACACTGCTAAAACCCATCTGGCAGGACTTTGGCTCAATTTGGAATAGATTAAATCAGCAACGATAACAACATCTGATTCATTTTCTTCTTTCCAATCTTTACCAGTAAGGCCCACATCTAGAGTTCCATTCTCCACATGGACTGGCATTTCCTGAGCTCTCAGAATTGAGCATGCAAGAGTTTTATCATTTATTTCAGGAAAGTAATTCCGATCAGTGATAGAGATATTCCATCCTGATTTGTGGAATAGTTTGATCGTGGCATCCTGCAGACTCCCCTTTGGTATTCCAAGCTTAAGCACGTTCATTGTTATATACCTTTTCTGGATCAAATATTTTTTTTCCTATAATAGTTTCTTCTCCGTTATTATCAACTTTGTTATGGAAACAGCTTTCATATCCAAGATGGCAGGCAGCTCCTCCTCTCTGCTCTATCTTGAGGAGGATAGTATCATAGTCACAGTCCACGATAATTTCTTTCACGATCTGGATATTTCCTGAGGTTTCCCCCTTATGCCAGATTTCTCTACGTGTGCGACTCCAGTAATGGGCCTCTCCAGTCTGTAGGGTGAGTTTCCACGCATGGTTATTCATATAGGCCAGCATTAAAACCTTCCCAGATTTAAAATCTTGTGCAATAGCTGGCAAAATTCCATTACCCTTATTAAAATCTAATTCGACCATATTCTCGCTTTCTATTTCTAATTCATTAACCGTGTTTTGAAATTTAATTTCAATGTTTTGTTTTTTATATACAAAAGATCTTTTATATTGTCTATACTACACTATAAAATAATTTTTATTATATAGTTTTTATAAGGATATTGAAAGGCAGACTTAAGAAGATAGCTTTAGTTTCCCCCCATATGCGGGATAAGAATTCAGAGAGGCATAATTATGTCAGAAAAAGTAATCAGGGAAACGCATTTTCCCAATTTAAAGTTAATCAACAGGGGGAAGGTCAGGGATATCTATGAGGTGGAAGATACCTTACTCATAGTTGCTACTGATCGGATGTCGGCTTTTGATGTGGTTATGGATGATCCAATTCCAGATAAAGGAAAGATCTTAACAAAGATATCGCTCTTTTGGTTTGAACAAACATCTTCCATTGTTAATAATCATCTCATCTCTGCCAATCCAGATGAATATCCTGAATCGTGCAGACCATATAAGGACTATCTTTTGGATAGGAGCATGCTGGTCCATAAAGCAAAGCCCTTTCCAGTAGAATGCATTGTAAGAGGTTACATTTCAGGTTCCGGTTGGCTTGAGTATCAGGATCGGGGGAGTATTTCAGGGGTCCCTCTTCCGGAGAAACTGAAAGAGTCAGACAGGTTGGCGGAACCCATTTTCACACCATCGACAAAAGCTGAGGCGGGAATACATGATGAAAACATTTCCTATGATGATGCGGTAAATATTGTCGGAGAAGATATAGCCAAAAAATTGAGAAGCATGAGTCTGCAAATATACCAATACGGAAGAGATTTTGCTTATAAGAATGGCATAATCATAGCTGATACGAAATTCGAGTTTGGATTGGTAGAAGATACCTTTATGTTGATTGATGAAATATTAACCCCGGATTCATCCAGATTCTGGCCTATGGATGAATATACGCCAGGAAGGGCACAAAAAAGTTTTGACAAACAGTTTTTAAGAGATTACCTCAATAGCCTTGATTGGCAAAAAAAGCCACCCCCACCAAAATTACCAGCAGAAATAATTCAGATTACAAGAGACAAATATCTTGAGGCGCTTGAGAGATTAACAGGGAAAGGCCTGTAAGCCCTATTAGCCACGTAAGAGTATATTGTTTTCACTCCACTTCTTTTACCACTTCCCTTGACAACATCTCTATTGATGCTTAATATTTTTCAATATTAATCTTTATTATTAATCAATAATAAGAGTTCGCATATGAGTGGAATAGAGATTAAAATAAACGAAGAAGATGATAAGGTAAAGGCCTACAAAGAGATGGATAAAGAAGAGGAAAAAAAAGCAGAAGACCTTAAAGAACAAGATGAAAACTCCCGCGAGAAGAGTAAAGAAAAGAAGGTGAAGAAGATAGAGGAAATGACAAAACGGGAACTTGTGGAGAAGGTTCAGGAAATTGAGATAAAGGCACAAGAAAATTACGAGCTCTATACGCGAACCTATGCTGAAATGGAAAATATCAAAAAAAGAGGAATGAAAGAGAGAGAGGATTTGGCAAAGTTTGCGAATGAGTTTCTTATCAAGGAGATTCTACCAGCTATTGATAATCTTGAAAAGGCCATATCTCACGCGCAAAATGATGACAACACATCAGGATTAGTCAAAGGCCTTGAAATGACATTGGGTGGTCTGATGAAAACGTTAGAAAAATCGGGTCTTAAAGAAGTTGAAGCAGTAGGAAAACCATTTGATCCAAATTATCATGAGGCAATTTCGCAACAGATGGATGATACGGTTGCCCCAGGACATATCATAATGGAGTTGCAAAAAGGCTACCTCCTAAATGAGCGTTTGATTAGACCATCAATGGTTGTGATCTCACAAGAAAACAGCAAAAGGGAAGGTAAAGGCTCACAGAACGAATGAAATTAATTCCATTAAGAGTAGCTCATTAATGGATATGAAAACTTTAGATATTTTTAGGTATAATAATATATGTTAAGGAGGATATAATGGCTAAAATAATCGGAATCGATTTGGGAACCACAAATTCCTGTGTAGCTCTAATGGAGGGAGGTGAGCCAAAGGTAATTGCCAATGTTGAAGGAAATCGGACTACACCGTCTGTTGTGGCTTTTACTGATAGTGGAGAACGGCTCGTAGGTCAGACTGCAAGAAGACAGGCAATCACCAATCCGGAGAACACCGTCTATGCGGTTAAAAGACTAATCGGAAGAAAGTTTGATTCACCTGAGGTTAAAAAAGATGTTACGATATCCCCTTACAAGATTACCAAGGCAAAAAACGGTGACGCTCAGATAACCGTCAGAGGCGAGGATCATAGTGCAGCGGAGATTTCGTCAATGGTATTGCAGAAAATGAAGCAGACTGCTGAAGAATATCTTGGTGAAAAAGTTACTGATGCTGTCATTACCGTTCCGGCCTACTTTAATGATAGTCAGAGACAGGCAACAAAAGATGCTGGAAAGATAGCGGGGTTGAATGTTCAACGGATCATTAATGAACCGACGGCTGCATCACTTGCCTATGGCCTGGATAAAAAGAAGGATGAAAAGATTGCTGTGTTTGATCTTGGGGGTGGAACCTTTGATATTTCTATCCTGGAGATAGGCGATGGAGTATTTGAGGTTAAATCCACAAACGGAGATACCCATTTAGGGGGTGAGGACTTTGATCAAAGAGTTATGGATTACCTTGCTGATGAATTTAAAAAGGATCAAGGGATTGATCTCAGGAATGACAAAATGGCATTACAGCGTCTGAAAGAGGCGGCTGAAAAGGCAAAAATGGAACTTTCCACCTCAATGGAGACAGACGTTAATCTTCCCTTTATCACTGCTGATGCAAGCGGGCCGAAACATTTGAATATTAAACTCACCAGGGCAAAACTCGAGTCTCTTGTAGAGGATTTGGTTGATAAAACAGTCGAGCCATGTAAACTTGCCATAAGGGATTCTGGTTATAAGGCTGGCGATATTAATGAGGTTATTCTGGTTGGCGGGATGACCAGGATGCCTATGGTTCAGGAGAAGGTAAAGCAAATCTTTGGTAAAGATCCGCACAAAGGTGTTAACCCTGATGAGGTTGTTGCAGTCGGTGCAGCTATACAAGGAGGCGTGTTAAAGGGAGATGTAAAAGATGTTCTCTTGCTTGACGTTACTCCCCTTTCCCTGGGAATTGAGACCCTTGGTGCTGTTTTCACCAAACTTATTGAGAAAAACACTACGATACCTACGAAAAAAAGCCAGATATTTTCAACTGCTGCAGATAACCAGCCTGCTGTGTCTATCCATGTCCTTCAAGGTGAGAGGGAAATGGCTGCCTACAATAAAACCCTTGGTCGTTTTGAGCTGGTTGGGATTCCACCAGCGCCAAGAGGCATGCCTCAGATAGAGGTAACCTTTGATATTGATGCAAATGGAATTGTTAATGTATCTGCGAAAGATATGGGAACCGGAAAGGAACAGTCCATCAAGATAACAGCTTCAAGTGGTCTCAGTGAGGAGGAAATTGAAAGGTTAGTCAAGGATGCTGAGCTCCACGGTGAAGAGGATAAATTGAAGAGGGAGCTTGTTGATGCCCGAAATGCGGCTGATGCTCTTATCTACTCGACTGAAAAATCTCTTAAAGAGGCTGGAGATAAAATCGATGCTGGCACAAAGGGAGAGATAGATAACGCCATAGAAAACCTTAAAAAGGCTATGGAGGGTGAAGATATATCAGAAATTAAACGACTTTCAGAGGAGTTAACACAGGTTTCACATAAAATAGCCGAAGTTTTATATACCCAGGCTGCTCAGTCACAAGGACAAGCTGGCCCAGAAGCAGGCCCTGCGGAAGAAGAGACAGCTAAAAAGGATGAGGAGGTTGTTGACGCGGATTTTGAGGAAGTAAAGGATGACAATAAATAAAATCCCTAATTTTACAAAAGCCATTACTGTTTTGATAGCAGTAATGGCTTTTTTTGTATTCTCTTGCGAGAAGAGGATAATTGTAAAGGAACTGCCCCCAAAGGTAGCTGTAAAGAAACCGCCTGAAAAGAAAATAGTCATTGATTATTTCTCAGAAGCTGAGAATTATTGGAGTGAGAAAAAATATGAAGATGCACTGGCGGCTTACGATCTATACCTCACGGTAGAGCCAAAGGGAGAGAAGGTCAGAGATGCGTTAATGAGGAAGGCAACGATATATTATACTTTGAGCCAATATGCCAAGGCCTTGCCTCTGTTTTTAGATGTTATCGAAGGATACCCCCTGGAAAGAAGGGCTGAGATCCACCTTTTAACTGCCAAGACATATTTCCACCTGAAGAAATACCCGGAATCAAGGTTATCTGCTTTACGCTGGCTTGAGATTTATACATATTATCCTGGCAGAGAAGAAGTATTTTTTCTTTTAGGCCAAACCTTAAAGGAATTACAGAATAATCCACGGGCATTTTACTGGTGGCTCAAGGTATTGGAATCATCATCAGTGAAAGGTGAGGAGAAGGAAAAAATACGGTCGCAACTTTTGGATTGTATCTATCAAGCCACAGAAGATGAACTAATGCAGATGGCTTACTATTCTGAAGAGTCTGATCTTATTTATCCTATATACTACCAGCTTACATTATTTTATCTTATCTCGGGTAGACTAGAGAAGGCGCGTGAGGCAGTACTAAATGTGGTGGATTTTCCACCGGAAGAAGAATGGGCTATACAACCTCAAGAAATGCTTCGGATGATTAATGAGAGGTTGGAAGTACGTCCTAATGTTGTTGGCTGTCTTTTACCTCTGAGTGGCCCATTTGCTCTCTATGGACAGGAGGTACTCAATGGTATCGAGCTCGGTTTTGATATCTTTCAGGAGAGCGAAGAAAGCCTTTCATCTATGAAGCTTGTTATCAGGGATACAAAAGGTGATCCTGAAACAGCAATTGAGGCTTTAAAAGAGCTGGCGGCCAAGGAGAAGGCGCTTGTTACTATAGGGCCTCTTATTAGCAAGGTAGCTGAAGGAGTTGTGGAAAAGGCTCAAGAATTAGGTATGCCCATAATCACCTTAAGCCAGAGTGACGCCATTACAAAAACTGGAGAGATGATCTTTCAGAATTGTCTTAATCCAGATGATCAGATAAGAAGTTTAGTAAATAAGGTTATGACGGAGATGGATTTAAAGAGATTTGCTATTCTCTATCCTGCCAATTCTTACGGCAAATACTTTATGAATAAATTATGGGATAAGGTTGAATTAAATGAAGGGGTTATAACTGCAGTAGAGTCGTATGATCCGAAAAGTACAGATTTTGCAGTAGAGATAAAAAAAATGGTTGGTCTTTTCTATCCCAGACCGGAACCAACTATTGAGAAAGAAGAGGAGAAGGTAGAAGATACGGAACAATTAGAGGTGAAAATGGAGGGACCGGTAGTAGAAGCTGAAATAAGGGTGGAAGAACAAGATTTAGAAGAGGAACCGGAACCTATCGTTGATTTTGATGCTGTCTTTATCCCGGACAGTTATGGAAGGGCAGGCCTTATAGCATCTCAATTGGCATATCATGATGTTTTGGGTGTAATCCTTTTAGGAACAAATCTTTGGAACTCTCCAAAATTAATAGATATTGCCGGAAAATATGTTCATGGAGCCATATTTCCTTCTGGATTCTTTGTTGGGAGTGGTTATAGCGGAGTAGATAGTTTTGTTGACCAGTACAGCACACTTTTTGGTCAAGAACCACGATTTCTTGCTGCAATAGGCTACGATACTATTCGATTAGTCAAAGACATTTTGAAGGGAAAAGGTAACAACATAAAGACAAGAGAAAATTTTCGCTCTGCATTAGCAAAAAATAACTATTTTGATAGCGTAACAGGGCCAATGGTTTTTGATGATGAAAGAAGGGCAAAAAGAGATCCTCTTCTTTTGACCATTCGCGGAAGACATTTTCTTCCTATGCCATAATATATCTTTTGTTTTGCGTTGAGCCTATTCTCACCATTATTACTGATCATTTATCCGCATATCCTGCACACCACAAAAAAGCCTCATCTGCCCACTATTCTATGAAAAACGTTGAAGCAACTCTTCCTTTCAGAATCTAGAATAAATTGAATCGATATAACATTTCATTTTAAAATGGCCTTGGCTAATTACATGAAGCTTACTATAATTTCATACTCATCGCACCCCAGGTTGCATAATAGTAATCGAAATTAGGAATTTGGATTGAAGGTTTTAAAATATATTGAAAAGCTTTTTGGGTTTGATCTGACTTATGACTTATAGCAGAATCATTTAGTCTTAACCTAAATAGCACACATACAATATATAGATTTTTCAGCTTTAATGAAAAGAGTCATTCAAGCCTATTTTGTCGTGTTGATACAAAGAAG
>Ga0315534_1000157_pt1 | contig 41866 bp, 34 predicted proteins | sample SalMarSW160240MG_FD_203094 | JGI IMG/M metagenome (GOLD analysis project Ga0315534, IMG submission 203094) | Salt marsh sediment microbial communities from the Plum Island Ecosystem LTER, Massachusetts, United States - Salt Marsh Sediment SW1602-40 ... | reverse complement strand
GGTGATTTCAGGGTCTATATATTGCTTAAGAAAGTAGGCTCTGAGCTTCTTATTCATACGGTACGTATTGAACCTGAAAATGGAAAATAGGAGCCTCAGGGAATTTATTTCAAAAAGTATTGATGAGGACCTGGGGGATGGCGATCATTCCTCCCTCGCATGTATTCCTGTGGATGCGATGGGTAAAGCTCAGCTTAATATAAAGGAGGAGGGAATACTTGCAGGCGTTGAAATAGCCGTAAAGGTCTTTTCGGTTATAGATGAAACCCTGAAATGTGAAATATTTCTAAAAGACGGAAGCCATATCAAACCAGGTGATATTGCATTTATTGTATCCGGAAGACAACAATCGATCCTGAAGGCTGAACGCGTGGTACTCAATATAATGCAAAGGATGAGCGGAATTGCAACAAACACTGACCGCTATGTTACCCTGGTTGCCGGCTTGAAAACAAAGATCCTTGACACCCGTAAAACAACACCCGGCTTCAGGTTTTTCGAAAAAGAGGCTGTACGGATCGGAGGCGGAATGAACCACAGGATGGGATTATTTGATATGATAATGCTGAAGGATAACCACATCCGGTATGCAGGAGGTATAAAAACGGCAATTAAAAAGACCCGCGAATATCTTAAGGGAAACAACAGAAAGCTTAAAATTGAAATAGAAGCGGGAAATATTGATGATGTAAAAGAGATCCTGGCAATCGGAGGTGTTGACCGGATCATGCTTGACAACTTCAGCATTAAAGATACTATTACTGCGATAAAGCTTATTAATGGCAGGTATGAGACGGAATCTTCGGGAGGAATCACTTACGATACTGTAAGAGCTTATGCTGAATGCGGTGTTGATTTCATCTCGGTGGGAGCTCTGACTCATCATATCAAAAGTCTCGACATGAGTTTAAAAGCCATTTAATATATGCCATTAATAGACGGGATAAACGGGAAGAGGGAAAAGATAAGAAGACTGGTTCTTCCCGGTTTTGATGGTATCCCCATAGGTGATGTAATAAGATTCGTGATCAAAGGATTCAGAAAAGGAGTACTTGTAACCAGGGCCTCCTCAATTGCCTTTAACCTCCTGATGTCCCTTCTGCCCGCATCAATTTTCATCTTTACCCTGATACCCTTTGTACCCATACCCAATTTTCAGAAAGAGCTTATTGATCTTTTTGAAAACATGCTCCCCGTGAATGCCTTCAACTTTCTTGAAACCACTATAGTAGATACCGTCACAAATAAAAGCGGAGCCCTGCTGCTGGTAATGTTTTTAGCTACTGTCATTTTTTCAACCAATGGCATTCATGCAATAATTCATGCATTTGTGGTATCAGCCCATAATTTTAAAACCAGGTCCTGGATCCATCAACGAAAAATCTCCATTATCCTTCTTCTTATTGTGGTGATGATGATAGCTCTTGCCGGTTTCCTTGTTATCTTCGGGAAATCAGTTGTTAATTACCTTGTTGAAATGGATATCCTTGAGAGAAGTCTCGTGATCAGTATTATTGTAATTATTAAATGGATACTGGTAGTACTGTTGCTTTTCATGGCAATCTCATTTCTTTATTACTTAGCCCCTGCCAAAAGAACCGATTTCAGGTTCAGCTCACCGGGATCGATGCTGGCTACAATTCTTTTTATTGTCACTTCTCTCGGATTTTCCTTTTATGTCAATCACTTCGGGCAGTACAATAAGCTGTATGGATGGATCGGGACCCTTATGGTTATCCTTATCTGGCTCTATCTTAATGCAATTGCGCTGCTCATTGGCTTTGAGCTGAATGTAAGCATTAAAGAGGCCCGTGAGGAGGATGAGAAGAAAAATCAAACCATCAGCTGCAATGAAGAAACTGTCTGACCAGCTTGCTTATCTCCTCAGGTTTATTATAAAGTCTTTCGCTCAGATCTTTATCATTAAATGATTTCAGCTTTGCCGCTATATTGTCGATCACACCTGCAGGAAATACACCATCCTTTTCAAAATATTCCCTTTTGCTGAGCAGGCATTCAGCCGATTCCCAGCATGATGCAGGAAGTGATTCAAGCTTTTTCCTCTTTCCTTTGCCTGAGTTCGAAAATATGTTGTAATTGACATATAGATTTTCAGCTATTTCAAGGGCACCTGACATCTCAAGGCCATGCTCAATTGCCACAATCAGTCCTGCAAAAAGCTCATAAATATCAGCTGAACCGTCAGGAGACCTCAGTTCAACAGTTTGTTTTGGGGGCATGTCACAATAATCTGTCTGATCGTACGGATTTGCATCCTTTATCATATCCATTTCTCCGTTCCAGCCGAGCGGAACACGGATAAGTACAGACCTGTTTCTGTCGCCCCAGCATATATTTGTAGGGGCCTCCTGGTCAGGTACGAGACGCAGGTATGAAGTAGGGATTGTATTTCCAAAAGCAGTAAGAGCTTTAGAGAGATCGAGTATCCCTGCCATCAACTTCTTTGCAGTATCACTCAGATGATCCTTTTCAACCATCTGGTTCTTTCCATCCTTTTCAAGCATCATGTGTATATGCATTCCCGAACCTGCCTTGCCTACAGTTATCTTAGGTGCAAAACTTACTTCCACATCATAATCAGATCCAAGCACTCTCAGTATCCATTTGGCTATAACCAGTTGATCAACCGCTTCGTCCGGTTCGCATGGCAGGAACTCAATTTCGTGCTGCTCAAAATCCACATCATCATTTGTGAAACTACCCACCTCTGAGTGCCCGTATTTTATCCTGCATCCGGCCTTTGCACATAAGTTCATAGCCTCAACCCTCAGATCTTCATACTTTGCGAAGGGTTTAGACTGGTGATATCCCTTCTGATCTGTCAGCGGATAAATGGCGTCATTAAACGACTTGATATAGTATTCCAGCTCTCCAAAAACCTTTAGGTGCATCCCGGTTTTTTCTTTGAAACGCGTATAGGCTTTTCTCAGAATATTTTCCGGAGAGCTTTCCATGGGCTTGCCTTCATTATCATAAAAAGAACATAGTATTTCCAGGGTTGGTGCCGTTGTAAACGGATTAACAAAAGCTGTGCGGTATCTTGGAATGACGTAAAGATCGCTTGATCCCGATCCAACAAATGAGAAAAGGTTTGATCCGTCAACTCTCTCACCTGCCGTAAGTATTGAAACAAGGTGATCGCGGTTGAAGGGCACATAATTAAGGGTTTTAAGCTTCCCGTCTTCAGCAACATACCTGAAATTGACCATTGTGATCCCTTTAGCTTCAATGAACCTTATGATATCATCGCGTGTAAATTCGCTTGAGGGTTTCTTCAGGTACTGAACCAGTTCATTCGGACTCAAAAGAATATTATTGTTCTCCATAAGTAATAACAATTAGGCCAGCAAAATTAGGTATTAAATCGGAACTGATAATGACAAATGTCTCTATCTGTTAAGGTGATTTTGACATTTTTACAAATTGAAAGAATTTTGATTATTTTTATACAGTTAAAATTCCGCTCGTCATGACAAGATGGATAATTTTTGTTCTTTTGCTTTGCCTCAGTGGATGCAAGACTGAAGAAGATGACTCATATCTCACACCTGAAATTGCAAATCAGTATATTAATAAAATCGAAGAGGTCTGTAATAAGGATGATGGCAGTCTCTGGGGAAAAAATCTTTACGGACCGATGATGTTTGTTGACCGTTCAACGCGGAGAATAACGGCCAACCAGCCTGACAAGGAGGGTATACTGAAAGAAAGAAATGGGATCTATACCGGACTTTATCCTAAAGAATTAATTATCAACAACAGAGCAGCTTTATTTGGAGGGACTTTATTTGCACTTGTCCCACTACCCCGTAAAGAGGATGATTTCAGGATCATATCAATGGCTATCCACGGTCTTTTTCACCTTTACAAGGAATCTATAGGTTATACATCTGCTGATTTCAACATCGGCATCATGGATGAAAAAAATGCCAGGCTCTGGTTAAAACTTGAATGGAAAGCCTTGCATAAGGCAATAAACACAGAAGGTCCGGGAAAACAACTTGCCATAAGAGATGCACTTATATTCAGAGGTTCGAACCATGAAAGCTACCAAAACTATATTGGTGACGAAATCAGGTTCGAGAACTATGAGGGGCTTGCTACATTTACCAATATCCTTTTATCCACTGACTCTCAGGAAGAATTCAAGACAAGGCTTTTTGAAACTCTCGATATGATATATTCTTTTCAGTCATATGCCCGCTCATATGGCTTTATCCATGGAGCATTATATGCCACTCTGATGTACCAGAAGGGATTTGATTTCTCTACTATACATTCTGAGAATGTTGATCTTGCAAGTATTGTAAAAGAACTTTATGATATCCAGTGTCCTGAAGTAAGCCGCGATGTAGCAGGAAGCATTGCACTGAATTATGACCTTGAAACCATCGTGGCAGAGGAGGCTGAAAGAGACAGGGAGTTAAGTGAAAGGATCCAGCACCGGATAGCAAAATTTGTTGAAAAACCTGTTGTTCTGCTTGAGCTTGAAAGTCCCTATTTTGATTATGAGCTTGAAGATATCAGGTCACTTGATACCCTGGGAACAATTTACAATAAAATGAGGGTATCGGATAACTGGGGAAAACTTACTGTCGACAAGGGAGGCTGCCTTTTGTCAAATAACCTCAGGTATCTTCGCATAACGGCAAAAGGATTGAGTGAGGACAGAAACAGGATAGAAGGAGAAGGATGGCTTCTGATACTAAACAACAACTGGAAGATTGTACAGATCGATCAGAATTATTTTATCAGGAAAGTAATGCAATAGTCCCTGGTTATGTCTTTAGCTCTTTCAGTCTCTCCTCAAGCGATTTTATTTTAGTTTCTGCATCGTTTTTCTTTTTCCTTTCCATTTCAAGTACACTGGCCGGAGCGTTTTTTACAAAGCTCTCATTATCAAGCTTTTTCATAATTGAAATATGAAAACCCCTATAGTAATCAAGCTCTTCACCTATCCTTGAAAGCTCTGTATCTATATTTAATTTGTCGCCTACAGGAATAAAAAATTCGACTGTCCTGACCATAAAGGAGGCAGCACCTGTCTGTTTTTCCGTAACAAATTTTATACCCGCCAGATTACAGAGTCTTGAAAGTACCGGGAGAAATTCAAGGTTAAAGTCAGTTTCGTCAGATCTTATAAAAAGAGTGAGTTTTTCCTTATTAGGAATTTTCTTTTCTCGTCTGACTATTCTTACAGCACTCACACATTCCTTAATAAATTCAAATCTGGTGGTCAGTTCCTTATCATATTTTTTTATTTCAGGCATACTGTTTATCATGATACTTTCTCCTTCTTTCCTTTCATAGAGAAGCTGCCATATCTCCTCTGTAATAAAAGGCATGAAAGGATGGATGAGTCTCAGCAACCTGTCAAAGAGAACTAGAGTGGCATCATATGTTATTCTGTCGACAGGTTTTTCATAATCAGGCTTTATTGTTTCAAGGTACCACGATGAGAACTCATCCCAGAAAAGCTTATATACGGTCATCAGTGCTTCCGAAATACGGAATCTCCTGAAGTGAGAATCAATTTCTGCGGTTGCTTTCTTCTGTACCTCATTCATCCACTTTACTGCTGCCCCTGAAGAAGCAGGCTGTACTATACCATCATCAACTTTCCATCCCTTTACCAGCCTGAAGGCATTCCAGATCTTGTTTGCAAAATTACGCCCTTGTTCCGGCAGAGAATCATCATAAAGCAGGTCATTGCCGGCAGGAGAGCATAAAAGCATGCCTACCCTTACACCATCTGCCCCATACCTGTCAATAAGTTCAAGCGGTTCAGGTGAGTTACCCAGTGATTTTGACATTTTTCTTCGTTGCTGATCACGTACAAGGCCGGTGAGGTACACATTGTCAAATGGTTTCTGATCCATATACTCGTAACCGGCAATGATCATCCTGGCAACCCAGAAAAAGAGTATCTCCGGTGCAGTGATCAGGTCATTTGTAGGATAATAATATTTCAGGTCGGGATTACCGGGTTTGTTTATACCATCAAATGATGTTATCGGCCAGAGCCATGAGGAGAACCAGGTGTCAAGCACATCCTCATCCTGCCGGAGGTCAGCCTCGTTGAGCGAATCATCACCGCTTTTTGTCTTTGCCAGGGTAAGGGCATCTGTAACGTTTTCAGCAACAACAAATTCATTGTTGTTATAATACCATGCCGGTATCCTGTGTCCCCACCACAGCTGTCGGCTTATACACCAATCGTGTACATTTTCCATCCAGTGCCTGTAGAGGTTCCTGAATTTTGCCGGGTGAAGATGAACCTCTCCGTTCATCACAGCATCGAGTGCGGGCCGGGAGATCTTTTCCATTTTAAGGAACCACTGCATCGAGAGCTTTGGTTCTATTATTGCATGTGTCCGCTCCGAACGTCCTATTTTGTTGTTATAAGGGACAACCTTTATCAGGTTTCCGGTTCGCTTAAGCTCCTCTTCAGCCATATCTTTTGCCAAAAACCTGTCAGCTCCGACAAACATAGCTGCCTGTGAACTTATTGTACCATCATCATTAAAAATGTCTATCGACGGCAGATTGTGCTTCTGGCCAATAAGGTAATCGTTGACATCATGTGCCGGTGTTATCTTGAGGCAGCCGGTACCAAACTCCATATCCACATATTCATCATAAATGAAAGGTACCTCTCTGTTTGCCATCGGTACTATTACACTCTTCCCCTTTAAATGCTTATATCTGGTGTCATTAGGATTGGCACATACCGCAGTATCACCAAGTATTGTCTCGGGACGTGTTGTGGCAACTGTAATATAATCGTTCCGGCCAGCAATTTTATACCTTACATAATAGAGCTTTGACTGCTCTTCGGTATATATGACCTCCTCATCCGAAACGGCTGTTCTTGCCTGGGGATCCCAGTTTACCATCCGTACCCCGCGATAAATCAATCCCTTATTATAGAGATCCACAAATACCTTAATAACAGAATCATACCTCTCTTTGTCCATTGTAAAGAGAGTTCTGTCCCAGTCGCACGAGGCACCCAGCCTCTTAAGCTGTTCAAGAATTATTCCTCCGTGTTTACGGGTCCATTCCCACGCATGCTCAAGAAATTCTTCCCTCGAAATATTCCGCTTATCAATTCCTTCGCTTTTCAGCTTGGCAACAACTTTAGCCTCAGTAGCTATTGATGCATGATCTGTCCCCGGAACCCAGCAGGCATTTTTCCCCAGCATCCTTGCCCTGCGTACCAGTACATCCTGAATGGTATTGTTCAGCATGTGACCCATGTGTAGAACGCCAGTCACATTCGGTGGAGGAATTACTATAGTATATGGTTCCCTTTCATCAGGGGTGCTTTTGAAAAAGCCCTGCTTCATCCAGTAATCATACCATTTGCTCTCTGCTTTTCCCGGTTCGTATTTTGAGGGTATTTCCATTGGTCTGGTCAGGTCTGTTGATCTGCAAAATTAGAAATAATTATGAAATGAAGGTTGAAGAGGTTGAAGAGGTTGAAAAAGATGAAAATCATTCTTTCAGTCATTCATTTTAATTATTTTTGTTAACCTTTGAAGTGAGCAAAAAATATAAATATAATGCCATCAATATCTGAAAAGGGCAAAGCAATGCCGGCATCGCCGATACGTAAACTGGTTCCCTATGCTGAAGAGGCAAAACGAAAAGGAAGAAAGGTGTATCATCTTAATATAGGTCAGCCTGATATCCCGACACCTGAGGTTGCACTGAATGCCTTACGCAATATAGATCAGAAAGTTATTGAATACAGCCATTCTGCAGGCAATGAGTCATACCGGCGCAAACTGGCAGGTTACTATCAGAATATAGGCATCAATGTCGATCATACCGAATTACTCATAACTACTGGTGGATCGGAGGCAATACTGTTTGCATTTAATTCCTGCATGAACGCAGGTGATGAAGTTATCACACCAGAACCTTTCTATGCCAATTATAACGGTTTTGCAATTTCGTCAGGTATTAAAATCGTACCTGTCACATCGTATATAAAAGATGACTTTGCACTTCCCCCGATCGGGGAGATAGAAAAAAAGATTACCCCAAAAACAAAAGGAATCCTGATTGCAAATCCGAATAATCCCACCGGATATCTTTGCTCGAAAGAAGAGCTCCATCAGCTCAGGGATATAGTGAAGAAGCACGATCTGTGGCTCTTTTCTGATGAAGCTTACAGAGAATTCTGTTACGACGGGGCAGAACATTTTTCAGCCATGAATCTTACCGATATTGAGAATAATGTTGTGCTGCTCGACTCTGTATCAAAACGTTACAGTGAATGCGGTGTTCGTATTGGTGCACTTGTCACAAAAAACAGGGAGGTGATTTCCACTGCCCTTAAATATGCACAGGCCCGCCTTTCTCCTCCCGGACTGGGACAGATTGCAGGTGAGGCTTCGATAGATACACCTCCGGAATACTTCAGGGAGGTTAACAGGGAATATACTGCACGCCGTAATTTTATGGTCGATGCACTTAATAAAATTCCCGGCGTTTACTGCCCAAAACCAAAGGGAGCTTTTTATACTGTAGTGAAACTTCCCGTTGATGATTCCGATAAATTTTCACAATGGCTGCTTGAGGAATTTGAATATAAAAATCAAACTGTGATGATTGCCCCGGCATCAGGTTTTTATTCCACTCCCGGATATGGAAAGAATGAAGTGCGTATTGCTTATGTTCTGAAGATAGATGACCTTAAAAATGCAATTGAAACACTTGACGAGGCCTTAAAGGTTTATCCGGGAAGAATTACCCCCGGGGATTAATTATACAGAAGATACTTCTCCCTTATTTTTCCAAACTCTGCCAATCCATCTTTCCATGTTTTGCGTATCTCATCAGCTGTCATTCCTTTCTGAATCTTTTCACGCAGCTCAGGTCCTGCAGCCAGTATGTCAAAATAGGGTGTGAAGAAATTTTCCTTATCCGGATAGTCGCGATACGCATCAATAACCCACTGTAGGTTAATACCTGTTGACGGTACGATCTCATCATTTATTGCATTGCGGAGATCCACTCCATAGCATCTTTCGCCAAGAAGAGGCGGATTTGTTGATTCAGGAAGGCTCTCAGGTATGAAGCTGAATCCACTGTCAGGTAAAAGCGGCGAACCGTAAACCTGGAACGGGTATGGTGTCCCGCGTCCCAGAGAGATATTTGTCCCCTCAAAAAAGCATGTTGAAGGATACAGGTATATGGATGTCTGGTTTGGCAGATTCGGCGAGGGCCTTACCGGCAGGTCATAAAGGGTTTTATGAGTGTAATCTTTACACTTAATAACCGTAAGATCACAGTGTACCCCATTATTAAGCCATTTTTCACCATTTATCATTTGAGCATACTCCCCGATTGTCATTCCATTGACAATCGGCACAGGATGCATTGCAACAAAAGAGCGGTATGCTGTATCAGCAATATTCCCGTCGAAATAAAATCCATTTGGATTCGGTCTGTCTAGAACAATACATTTAATATTGTTCTCTGCACAGGCTTCCATTACATAATGAAGAGTGGAAAGATAAGTATAGAACCTCACTCCCACATCCTGTATATCGAAGATTACCACCTCAATACCTTCCAGGTCTTCAGGCGATGGTTTAATCCGGTTTCCATAAAGACTTAGAATTGTAATTCCGGTAACAGGATCGCTTCCGTTCTGTATTGTGTTACCATCAGGAGCCAGTTCTCTGAAACCATGTTCAGGTGCAAAGATCACCTTAATATTGAATCCAATATTAATCAGACTGTCAACCAAGTGGGTCTGATCTATCATTGAGGTTTGATTTGCAACAATTGCAACATTTTTATTCTCAATATGATGCCTGTATTCATCTATCCGGTTTGCACCCGGGACAGGATTATTTTCACTTCCTTGACAAGAATATGCCAATAAGCCAGCAAATAAGAATGTAAATAGTCTTCCCATTTTTTTAATACTTTACAGCAAATCTACAGATTTTATATTTTATGCCAATTTTAACAAAAAAGAACTTACACAACTTGTCCCGATTTATCGGGAGAGTTCCACGGAGAAAACACAGAGTTCCACAGAGAATTTGTTAAATTTGAATCCAGTTTGATATGAATTTACCCTATTTCATAGCACAGCGCCTTATAAAAGGCCGGAGGGAAGGGACCTCCTTTTCGCGGCCGATAAATGTAATTGCCATTATTGGTATTGCAATGGGGCTGGCCGTGATGATCGTTGCTGTTGCCATACTTACCGGTTTTAAACAACAGATCAGGGAAAAAATTGTCGGTTTCGGATCAAATATCCAGATATCTAATTTTGACTCTAATATTTCATTTGAGACTGCACCGATACGTCAGGGCCAGGAGTACATTCCGAAAATCAAGAATATTCCGGGAATAAGTCATGTACAGGTATATGCCACAAAAGCTGGAATAATAAAGACAGATGCAGATTTTCAGGGTGTGATCCTGAAAGGTGTGGGCAGTGATTTTGACTGGAGCTACTTCAGCGAAAATATGATTGAAGGATCGGTATTTACAGTAACTGATACAGCCAGGACAGACAAGGTAATTATATCAAAAAAGATCTCCGATATGCTCCGTCTTAAGACTGGTGATTCTTTTGCCATGCATTTTGTACAGGATCCTCCAAGAATGAGAAAATTCACTGTCAGCGGCATCTATGAAACCAGTCTCGAGGAGTTTGACAAGATCTATGTTTTTTGCGACATAGGCCACATTAAAAGGCTAAATGGATGGGAAGATGATCAAATAAGCGGATTTGAAATATTTATTAAGGATTTTGATCGTCTTGATGAGATGACTATGGCTGTAAGGGATGCTATTGGTTACAGGGTACTGGAAGATGAAGAAAAATTCAAGGTGGCCAACATCAGGATGAAATATCCCCAGATCTTTGACTGGCTCAATTTCCAGGACGTTAACGTGATCATAATCATATTCCTTATGCTTGTGGTAGCCGGATTCAATATGATCTCAGGTTTGCTTATTTTGATACTTGAGAAGACAAATATGATAGGAGTACTTAAAGCACTTGGTTCTGAGGATGTTACGATACGAAGAGTGTTCCTCTACCAGGCTGCCTATCTTATAGGCAAAGGATTGCTGTGGGGGAACCTTATAGGTATAGGAATAGCGTTTATCCAGCTTAAAACAGGTTTGGTGACCCTTGATCCCTCTTCATACTATATAAAAACTGTTCCGGTAAATCTTGATCTGATACACATCCTCATTCTCAATGCAGGGACCATGGCAGCAATTATTGTCATGCTGCTGGTCCCTTCAAAGCTGATAAGCAGGATCACTCCCGTGAAGGCAATAAGATACGATTAATATCGCCTTCCGTACACTTATTGCGGAAGAAATTGTACCTGCCTTAATTATAATTCTGGCTTAAATGTTCGGGAATGAAATTTTTGTAATGTTCAAAGCGGTCAAGTATCTCACTTACAAAATTAATTGATTCAGTACCCTTGAAATATCCGCTTTTCACTAACGGATCATTGTAATATATGGGCTCCGACTTTTTGGTCAGCCATAATTCAACATTACCATCCCATTTCTGAGGGTCCATTCCATATTTCTCGGCCAGTCTCATGGCATCAAGAACATGTCCCGGACCTGCATTATATGATGCAAGGATGAATTTCATTCTCTCATTCTCATCTTCGATCTTTGTATCAAAAACAGATTGAAGGCGGCCTATGTAGAGAGTCCCTGCCCTGATGTTGTTTGAAGGCGATGAGGTTATATCAATACCAAGCCTTTTTCCTGTGCCAGGCATCACCTGCATGAGGCCGTAAGCTCCTGCCCATGACCTGACATCAGGATTAAAGCGCGACTCCTGGTATATAAGTGATGCAACCAAACGCCAATCCCAGTTTATATCATTGCTCGCAGATTTTATCATATCATCCCATCGTGATATTTTTCCCGTATAGGGTGCATAATAATCACTTTTTACTATTCTGCTGGATCTTGTGTTTTTAAAATATTTTGCATATAACAGGGCATAATCACCTGTTTTCTTGTAAGCAGCAAGCCAGTGATTCAGCTCTCTTGCGAGCATACCCGAATTCTCCTTTCTCAGACCCCATGCTATGTTCTGTGGAAAGCTTACAGGTGTTTTAATGTCAATATCAGGATAATAAGTAGAATTTACCTGCGCAATATTCTCATCACATACCGTATATTCAATAAGCCCTTCTTCCACATTCTGAATCAGCTCCTCCGCATCAGAGGGGACTTCAACAATAATAATTGAATCACCTATTTCACGTGCAAGAGAATGAAGGCGCTCAGAGTGAGAAGATCTTTCCTGGACAAAAACTGTCTTATTTGCCAGGTCGAGCTGGTTCCTGATAAGCTTTTTGTTTATTTTATCCTGTGTCAATGACTGCCAATGTTGTGGTTTCCTCTGCACGAGAACCTGCCTGGTCTCATAAATTGGATCACTAAAAAGAATCTCATTCCTTCGTGTTGTGTTAACAGTGAGGCCGATAGCCAGCAGATCAGCTTTCCCGTCGTTGAGAAGATCAAATGCATTTTCAAGCTGATTTTCCGTAACCATCTCAAGGTCGACTCCTATGTGATCTGCAAATGCTGTAAGTAGTTCATAATGAAACCCCATTGGCTCTCCCCTGTAAATAAAATAATTCGTGGAATTATAGTCTGTTACTGCAATAAGTCTGCCCCTGCTCCTGATAGAATCAAGATCAATATTCACCGGGGTGGTATTGTCCGGGGAAAAGTGCGGTTTCTTGTTTATGGAGCCTGAAAGTGACTCCAGAAATATTAATATTATAATTATAACCTTTTCCAAAATAATTGTATTAGTTTAACATCCGTTTCCGGTCCTTTAAAAACGGGTGCAAAGATACAACTATTTTTTAATTATAAAAGGTCCAGGCAAGTCCATATCTCAACATTCTGATATTCAGCGGATAATGGGGTGTTAATAAGTAATTATAACTCATTAATCCTGAGTTTACATGGTCAAACATTATGAAAATCCGCGTTCTTTTGAGTTTGAGGTTAAGAAATACGTTAATAAAAGGGTAATCTCCGGTCTTTACCAGCGATTGGTTGTAGAACCTTCCGGTTGCAGGCATATAGGCATACGCATGATAAAGGGTATGATATATAACATCTACTCCCAGCTGGGTATTAAGCCTTCCATTGGTCTTCTTGAAACGGAAAAGATGCTCAAAGAACCCGGCCGAGCGTGTAGTAAGAAGGGGAAGGTCAAGAATGTCAGTATTACTGCTTTGCTGTATAAGAATGTCAGTGGAGAGATGGAATTTCCAGGCTTTAAACTCTTTTTTTACCATAAGGGCAGCAACTGATAATTCTCCTTGATGCTGGAAAGGAATCGCATATTCATCGAATCCTGTATAATTATCAATAATTGCATAGTTTAGTTTCAGTTCAGTTTTAAGGGCAGGATAAATAAAGGATGTTCCAATATCTATCCGGAACTCTTTATCCAGGTCATTATGCCACTCAAAATGATTTCCTCCCCATTGTTCATACCAGAATGAGGGCTCTCTGTTGATGATACTGCCTGTAATGAGCCATGATGCAGTTCCCTTTTCCCATCCGAATGATTTTCTTATTTCACCTGAAAGATTGAAATCTCCTGCTCTGTAACCTGTAAGATAAAACTCTCCGTTTGCCATCCACCTGAACCTTTCTCCTACATTGTTGTAAAGCCTGCCAACCAGTACGTTATTATTCTTGTTCCAGCTTGAAGTATCAGCAACAGTTGTATCATGAGTGGGGACTATCTGGCTGTACCGGAAAAGCTCATTTCGTACTCCCACTCCTCCTCCGAGGCTGAATTTTCTTGCCTCATCGGTGGCAAAATCAAATCTCAGTGTGTTTTTTACGCTGCGTGTATAGAGAGAATCAAATGTTTCAGAAGTACGGATGAATATTGTATCATAAAATCCCGATTCCGGGTCATCATCAAAATATGTCCGCCTGTTATTCTCCCATGTGAAGATATGTGAAAATGTCCCGCTTAATCCTGCAAAGCTTTTTGGTTCATTTTTTACAGTATCCCCTTTTTGTGACTGTTTTCCGATAGTATAGCGCTGCGCAAGCAGTATGTTTCTGTTTTTCAGTATGCTGGTTGCTGTGTTGAGGCTTCCGAGGTTTACCGGCACTTCCCGGGTTTCGTACAGTGGCAGTTGATCGGTTCCGGTTATTCCTCCATTTTCATAGGATGTTATATTATTAACTCCTGCAGAAAAATAGACTTTGTATTTAGGTCCGGTATATGAAGAAAAGAAGGTAAAGGTCTTATCTTCTGCTCTCTGGTAATTATACTGACCAAGACTGTAGATAATATCGTAAATAAGACCAAAATTAAAGAACCTGTTCACATTCTGTGAGTGACGCACCCTGAATGTCTGCTCTGAAGTTTCCCTTGGGGCTCCGAATGTCCATACCATTTCCGTAAAAGGGACCTGGGTATTCATGAAAACAGCATTGTCGGGTTGAAAAATAAACGGATAATAGTTGGCATACAGGAATTTATCGGGATCAAAAACTCGATCAAAGAAATTTATCTGGTAAAAGGGCAGTCCATAATTGCCCAGTGTGGCATTTAACGGGGAGTACCTGTCAGCAATACGGTGGCGGTGAAACAACGAGAATACCGTATCGAACGGGATTGTAACCTCTTCGGCATAATCATCGGAAAGAATAAATTGTTTCACTATCCTCTTTCCGGCTGGTTCTTTGTTTTGCGCAAACAGACCAATCGATACCAGAAGGAGAAATAATATTGTAACATTCCTTATCATCTGCGCAAATATAGAAAATTAAATCAGCAGGGATACAGGATGCTGGTGTGGATTTGAGTGCTCATCAATCCACATTATCATTGAGGTAGGCATTGTTTTCTCTCAATACAGGCCCCTCCTCCTCATCGTTAGTGAGTGTAAACTTTGATAATTTGCTTTCTGACTGTTTCTCCGGATTCTCCGGAAGCAGGTTTCTGCGCACATAAGCCGGAACATCTTCAAATGTCTCAATATTTTCCTTCATTGTTTTATTTGAGATGCCTCCTTTCTTCATAATATTCTGCATATGTTTTACTTTTCGCAGTGTGGCGTCAGATTTATCCTGCTCATCTTCATATTCATTATTTCCCTCTGTTTCATTTTCTTCATCTTTTTTACCTGATAATCCGAAATCAAGCTCACCCTGTGATTCCTCCTCAAAATCGGTTATTATTGATTCTTTACCCTTTTTATGAACCGTGAAGGATTCTTCATTTCTTTGTTGATTTACTACAGGAGGTATTACATTCTTATTTGACAATATCTCGACCTGTCTTGGTTTTTTGGTTTTATAGGGTTGGAATATACTGTTTGCCTCAAATCCAGTAGCAATCACAATGACACTTATATTTTCGCCAAGGTTTTCGTCCTGCGATAATCCCCTGATTATTAATGCATCCTCTGAGGCTGCTTCATACATGTAGTCAGTTATTTCACCCAGTTCATCCATTGTAAGTTCATGTTCTCCCTTTCCTGAAGATATATTAATAAGGATGCTTTTCGCCCCTGTGATGTCGTTTGAATTGAGAAGAGGTGATGCAAGTGCATTTTCAATGGCACGTATTGCCCTGTTTTCGCCGGCAGCTTCTCCCATGCCCATGATAGCAACACCCGAATCTTTCATAACTGTCTCCACATCAGCGAAGTCGACATTGATATAACCTGCCACAGTGATTATTTCAGCTATTCCTTTAACTGCGGTAGTAAGAACATCATCAGCTTTTGAAAATGCTGTTGAGACTCCCTGGTTACCATATATCTCCCGCAGTTTCTCATTATTTATCACCAGGAGAGAATCTACATGGTCTTTCAGTTCTGTAATACCGTCGATTGCATACCTGATACGGATTTTGCCCTCTGACTTGAAAGGAATTGTGACCACCGCAATGGTCAGCAAGCCCGCTTCCTTGCAGGCTTCTGCCACAACCGGTATTGCACCTGTACCGGTACCTCCCCCCAGGCCTGTTGTTATGAATACCATCCTGGTATTTCCGCTCAGGGCATCCATGACATCAGCAATATTCTCCTGTGCTGCCTTTTTGCCCTTATCGGGCTGACTACCCGCACCCATCCCTTCGGTAAGTGCTTCGCCTATCTGTATTTTGACCGGTACAGGACTGCTTGTGAGAGCCTGGTGGTCGGTATTGCAAACCACAAAATTAACGTCCCTTATTCCTCTTTCGAACATATGATTGACGGCATTATTTCCTCCGCCGCCAATACCAAGGACCTTGATTATCGACGATCTTTCAACAGGCAGATCAAAGTTCATTATATCGTCTGACATAGCTTTATTTTTTTATTGTTTTATGAACAGTAAATTATAAGATAGCATAACCATATCTAAATTTTATCAATTAATTGACTGATCCTCAACCTCAAACATACTTTGCATCATCATTCTGATTTTATCGGCCAGGGTGGTTTTTGGTTCTTTCTGGTATTCCGGATGTTCATCATCCTGTCCCATTTCCGTTACTTCCACGGGTTCTGTTTTTGGCCTCACGTATTCATTTTTCAGTCCTATATTGAATGATTGTTTGTAGGTCTCCAGATATTCGAAGCCACGCATAATCAATCCCACACTAGTAGCATACATGGGCTGATTTACTTCATTCTTGCTTGTTCCGGCCAGGTGTTCATTCGGCAATCCTATCCTTACATCCATAGCTGTCTTGAATTTCATTAGCTGCGGCAGATGCCTCAGCATTGATCCGCCGCCTGTGATAACAACACCGGCAGCAAGTTTGTCAGCATACCCTGAATTCTGGATCTCGAAATTTATAAAGTCGATTATCTCTTCCATTCTCGACTGAATAATGTAGGCCAGGCTTTTGAATGATATCTCTTTGGGTTCTCTGCCGCTGATACCTGGTATAGACACCACCTTATCCTCGGGAGCTATGTCGCCAAGAGCCGATCCATATTGTATTTTAAGCTGTTCAGCATGCCTTTGCAGGATTGCACATCCCTCCTTGATATCCTTTGTCACAACATTTCCACCGAGAGGTATTACTGCCGTATGCCTGATAATGTTATCGTAGTACACCGCCAGGTCAGTGGTCCCGCCTCCGATATCTACCAGAACCACGCCTGCCTCTTTTTCATCCTCTGTCAGTACAGCATCGGAAGATGCCAGGGGTTCAAGTATCATATCCTTCACATTAAGACTAACCTTCCGGATGCATTTTTCTATATTCTTTGCTGCAGCCACCTGTCCTATGACGATATGGAAATTGGCTTCCAGCCTTCTGCCACACATTCCTATCGGATTTTTCACTCCTGTTTCATTGTCAACAATGAAATTCTGAGGGATGACATGTATAATCTCCTCTCCGATATCAATGTGGATCTTATGCATATCCTCTATGAGCCTGAAAACCTCATCTTTCTTTATTTCATCCTCATAGGAGTCACGCATAATATACCCGCGGCTCTTCATGCTTTTAATGTGCTGACCAGCTATTCCTGCAAAAACCTCCGAGAAGAGAATACCTGATCGTTCCTGAACATCTTCGACGGTTGTTCGTATCGCATTTACCGTCTCTTCGATGTTCATTACCACACCTCTTTTTACTCCTTTTGAAAGAGCCTTGCTTAACCCGAGAATCTCAATCTTGTTATTCTCGTTTTTCTTACCGACAATAGCCACAATTTTTGTGGTTCCTATGTCGATAGCTGCTACATACTGTTCCTTGTTGTTCATATGATTTAAATATGGTTTCTCATTATCGTCTTCTGCATACTATCTGGTCCCTGAATTCAAGGTTTATCAATGAGTATTTTCCCCATCCGACTTCAGGGAGTACTTTTTCATAAAAAGCTTCGAGGTTTCTCATCTTATCTTTATAGTTTTCAAATGTCCCCAGGTGTACTGTGTGATTTCCCACACGTGGAATAAGGTCAATCTTATTTTTTCCGCTTACATAAATCTGGTCAATCTGGGCCGACCAGAAACTATCGCCTCTTATATAATCTACAAAATGATAAACATCTTTCAGGATTGTGTTTTTTATGGTTGTATCGAGTATACTTACACTATCGAGCATTGCCGGAGTAATATCAATGTTTCCCTGGATGATATGGAGACGAGGGTTGTAGAGATTTCTTCTCCTGAACAGATAACCATCTTCATCAACAAAAAAATCGCCTCCCTCATCGGGAATCACTCTCATTATAGGGTTCCGTTGATTAATATATACATGCAAAGTACCGTCAATTGCAGTGTAAACCTCTGCCTCCTTCAGTTCCTTCAGGGTCTTTATCCTTCCCTCAATATCAGTGATTGGTATATCTCTTAGCGGGCGGCCAAGTATCTTACTGCTGCTCCCATAAACCAGACTCATCAGGTGTCTTTTTGTAACAAAATGATAATCAGATGAATCTGTAATATTTATCAATATCCTTGTGCAGGGTCCGGAATTTGCCGAGGCAGCAAAGAAGAAGGGTATTATTATCATGTATAATACCGGTATAATAAATAATATCTTCGCTATCTTCCTGATCATTTCACAGCCTCTCTTTTTAATTTCTCCTCAATGGGATCAGCAAGTCTGTCAATATCGCCTGCACCTATTGTTACCAGTACATCAAGCATTTTTATATCCAGTTTCACCGGTATTTCATCCATTGCAAGGAGTTTTTTCCTTTCAAGCTTCATTTTATTAAGTATCAATTCGGATGAGACTCCGGGGATGGGTTTTTCGCGTGCCGGATATACAGGGAGCAGGATAGCTTCATCCAGTTCATCAAGGGCAGCGGCAAAACCATCAACATGATCCAGGGTGCGTGAGAATAGATGGGGCTGGAATATCCCCGTTATTTTCCTTCCGCTGAAATATTCACGCAGCGACGTTATGCAGGCCTTTATCTCCTCGGGATGATGTGCATAATCATCAACATAGGCCAGCCCCGGAAGGTTAACCCTTATGTCGAATCTACGCCTGACACCACGGAAGATGGTTATCCCTTTTCGTATCTCATCTTCAGACACACCGCAAAAAAGGGCAATTGCAATAGCGGCTGTCATGTTTTCAATATTTATGATACCGGGAAACGGAAAGATCAGATCCTTTATTAACCTGTCGGGTGTTTTCAGCGTGAACAGGTAATAATCGCCTTTGTGATCAATATCGGAGTACCTGAAATCTGCATCCTGATGATGTCCGTAAGTATAGCATGTCACTCCCTCCGGACAAATTATTTTATTTTTTATCGCATTGTTAATGATAATAAGTCCCTTCTGTCTTACCTTACTGCAGAATTCATTGTAGGCAGCTATCATTGTCTCGTGATCACCATAAATGTCAAGATGGTCGGCATCCACAGAAGTGACGATTGCCATAAGGGGACTCAACCTGTGAAAGGATCTGTCAAATTCATCTGCTTCCATGACGGTATATTTTCCTTCGCCGGTCAGGAGATTTGAATCATAGTTTTTTGATATTCCCCCAAGAAAGGCTGAGCAATCGATTTTTGACTGCTTCAGCAGGTGTGCGATCATCGTCGATACTGTTGTTTTTCCATGGGTGCCTGCTACTGCTATTGTATCGGTTTTTAATGATATCTCTCCCAGTATCTCTGATCTCTTATAAAGCCTGTAACCATTGTCCCTGAAGTGGCTCAATATGTTGTTTTCAAAAGGTATTGCGGGGGTGTATATAACAAGAACTCTCTCTTTTCCGGTTATTTCACTGAAAAGCGGAGGTATTTGGGTTATTTCATCCTTATATGTAATATCGCAGCCTGATGCGGCAAGTATATCAGTTATACTTCCCGGCGATCTGTCATAACCCGCAATGGTAAATCCTCCCTTTCTGAAATACAAAGCCAGGGCACTCATTCCTATCCCTCCTATACCGACAAAATATAATCCTTCTATGTTTCTGAAATCAATCATTCATCTGCCAGTTTAAGTATTTCCCGTGCTATCCTGATATCCGCATCGCTGTCGGCCATCGTTTTGATATTCATTGACAAAGCTGATCTTCGGCTTTTATCCTCAACCAGTTTAACTATCTCATCCATAAGGCACTCCACCGCATCATCATCAGTAACTATAACTGCCGCATTTCTCTGGGACAGGGCCTGTGCATTCCGTGTCTGGTGATCTTCAGCCACATTGGGCGAAGGGACAAGGATCACCGGTTTACCTACAAGGCACAATTCAGAAATGGTTCCTGCACCTGCCCTGGAAACAATGATATCAGCAGCAGCAAAAGCATAGTCCATCCTGTTTATGAAATCATGTACTTTAATAGTATTGCCTCCGGAGATATTCACAAGTACATTTACATTTTCATAATAGAGTTTCCCGGTCTGCCACAGCCACTGATACCCCGACTCTTTCATCCTTTCTATATTTCCCGAAAGGCTTTTATTGATTGTTCCTGCCCCAAGAGATCCGCCCAGAATAAGTATCACCGGTTTATCCTTATCGAGACTAAAAAATGATTTAGCCTCATCACTTATAGCTTCAAGGCTATCGAAGTTGATTCTTACAGGATTTCCTGTTTTGATTATTTTCTCTGCAGGAAAGTATTTTTCCATACCGTCATAAGCAACGCAGATTACTGAAGCTTTTTTTGCAAGCAGCTTGTTGGTAATACCGGCATAGCTGTTTTGTTCCTGTATAAGAGTAGGTATTCCCATTCTCCCCGCCTTTCTCAGTACCGGCCCGCTCGCATAGCCTCCGACGCCCACAACCACATTGGGATTGAATTCTCTGATCAGTTTTCCGGCCAGAGACATGCTTTTAACAAGCTTACAGAGCACTACAAAATTCTTTGGTGTCAGACTTCTGTAAAAACCTGCAACGGGTAGTCCAATTATTTTGTATCCGGCGGCAGGAACCTTTTCCATCTCCATTCTTCCTTCAGCGCCGACAAAAAGTATCTCAGCCCCGGGATCCATCTTCATCAGGGCGTTTGCTATCGAGATAGCCGGAAATATATGTCCCCCGGTACCTCCGCCGCTTATTATGATCCTTTTATTACTTTGCCGGTTCATATATCCTTTCTCCTTCATCAATTATTTCTTCTTCAGGGAGCTCTTCTTGCCTGATCCGGGCATTTACCACCCTGCTGACACTCAATATTGCCCCTATTGAAAAACTCATAACAAGTACTGATGTCCTTCCCCAGCTGACCATGGGGAGTGTTTGTCCGGTAACAGGGAAAAGGCCTACTGCCACCAGCATATTAAGCATTGCCTGGATCACTATCATCACGGTAAGTCCCAGCACCATATATGCCGGGAATGCTGTCTCGCATTTTTTTGCAATCGTTATTGCCCTGAACAACAGTATCATATATGCAAATATCAGCGGGATTGCTCCTAGGATAAGGCCATATTCTTCAATTATTATTGCAAAAATGAAATCGGAATTTGATTGCGGTAACATATTGCGCTGAGTGCTTCTGCCGGGTGCCTTCCCGAAGAGGCCGCCGGTTGATATAGCTATTTTTGCCTGGTTCGACTGGTAATTGCTGTCCGCATCAGCATCAGCTGAAAAGAAATTCTCAATTCTGTTTTTCCATACCTCCACCCTGTTATCTTTCGTTACCGCGGTAAGTACCAGGGCAAATAATACAACTCCTGCAGCCGCCATCCCGATATAAGCCAGCAGGAATTTGAAGGGGACTCTTCCTATATACATTATTATGATGCTTATCCCGAATATCATCATTGCTGTTGAAAGGTTCTCGGGCATGATGAGAGCACATATCACAGCAACAGGTAACATAAAATATTTTGTCACCAGGATAAAATCATTCAGTTCATTCTGATATTTTGCCAGTGTTCTTGCAAGATAGAGTACCAGGGCGACTTTTGCTATGTCGGAGGTTTGAAGCCTGAATCCGGTACCAGGAATTATCAACCAGCGTGTCGCTTCGTTAATCCTGGCGCCAAAAATAAGTGTCAGGACAAGCAATCCTGCAGACACTATAAGTATCAACCCGGCCATAGCAGAATAGATCCTGTAAGGAAGGTAATGTACCACCATAATAATTACCAGCCCTAGCAGGAGCATGATAAACTGGCTCCTGAGAAAATAGGTTGTATTACCACCGTAGTTTTTAAATGCTATCCCCACTGAAGAACTGTATACCGCAAGCAGGGAATAAACCATAAAAAGGACTACAAGGCCCCAAATGACCCTGTCGCCTTTAAATGTTCTTGTCAGCCAGCCCTTTTGCATTTCGAAACTTCTTAAAGATTACGTACCGCTGCCTTAAACTGACGGCCGCGATCCTCATAATTGTTAAACAGGTCAAAACTTGCACATGCAGGTGATAGCAGAACAGTATCACCTTTCTTTGCCAGGTAATAAGCTGATCTGACAGCCTCCTCCATTGATACAGTTTCAACGATTGTCGGTACGGCATCAGTGAATGCTTCAAGTATCTTTTTGTTTTCCTTGCCGAGGCAGACTACAGCTTTTACCTTTTCCTTCACGATTGGTAATAACCCGGAATAATCATTCCCCTTGTCTATACCCCCCACTATCCAGACGATATTTGTTTCCACACATTCAAGAGCATACCATGTTGAATTTACATTTGTTGCTTTTGAATCATTAATGAAATTAATACCGCTCACCTTAATTACCGGTTCAAGGCGATGTTCAACTCCCTGAAAATCAGCGAGGCTTTCTCTGATGGTATCCTTCCGGATACTCAGCACTTTGGCTGCAATTGCAGCTGCCATCGAATTATAGGTGTTGTGACGGCCTTTTAGCGCCAGTTCATGAATAGTCATAAGGTTGGTTTTATATTGATAATCAATTATTATTTTATCCTTTTCTATGTATGAAGCCATGTTTTTCCTTGAGGAAGCCGAAAATGGAAGAAGTATCATTCCCGGATTTCTTTTTGACAATTCTTTCTTTATTATGGGGTCATCGGCCCAGTAAACCAGGAAATCAGATTTTGTCTGGTTTTGTATGATCCTGAATTTTGAGTCAATATATTTCTGAAGTGTGTATCCGTACCTGTCGAGATGATCGGGTGTAATATTCAATAGCACTGCTATCTCCGTCCTGAATTTGAACATCCCGTCAAGCTGGAAGCTGCTCAGTTCGATTACATAATAGTCATGATCACCTTCAGCCACAGCCATTGCAAAACTGTTTCCCACATTTCCTGCCATTGCAACATTCTTACCTGCCTTCGTGAGTATGTGGTAAATAAGGTTTGTGACAGTTGTTTTTCCATTACTGCCTGTAACACAAATCTTTACGCCTCGTGCATATCTCCCGGCAAATTCAATCTCTGAAATCACGGGTATCTCTTTTTTATGAAGCTTTCTGATCAGCGGTATATCTTCCCGGATACCCGGACTCTTTATCACCTCACTGGCTGTCAGTATTTCATTCTCGGTATGTTTTCCCTCTTCCCACCTTATCTTCCCCTCCTCAAGGATATCCCTGTATTTTCCCTTTATGGTACCGTTGTCGGAAACAAAAACATCAAATCCCTGCTTCTTTGCAAGAACTGCCGATCCCGCACCGCTTTCCCCTGCTCCCAGTATTACTATCTTCTTCTTCATTCAACTATCTTATCTTCAGAGTAACTATGCTGAACACTGCCAGTATTATTGCCACAATCCAGAAACGTATCACAATCTTAGGCTCCGGGTATCCTTTTTTCTGATAATGGTGATGAAGCGGAGCCATTTTGAATACTCTCCTTCCGGTCCCGTATTTTCTTCTTGTCCTTTTAAACCAGCCAACCTGTATCACAACCGACAGGTTCTCAACCAGGAATATGCCGCACAGAATAGGGATAAGCAATTCTTTTCTTATCACTATTGCAAATACTGCGATGATCCCACCAAGGGCAAGACTGCCTGTATCTCCCATAAATACCTGTGCCGGGTATGAATTATACCAGAGGAAGCCGATAGTGGCCCCGATAAATGCGCTTGCAAAGATTACCAGCTCCTCAGTCTGAGGTATGAACATTATATTGAGGTAATCGGCATAAATGATATTACTCGAAACATAAGCCAGTATTCCGAGCGCTGCACCTATAATTGCAGAAGTACCGGTAGCGAGTCCATCAAGACCGTCGGTCAGGTTAGCCCCGTTAGAAACGGCTGTAAGAATAAAAACGATTATTGCGATAAAAACCAGCCATGTCCAGGGCTGTCTGTGATCTTTGTCAATAAAGGCAACAAGCCACGCATAATCAAACTCATTGTCTTTCACAAATGGGATTGTTGTCTTTGTGGATTTCCTTTCCATTGGGAACTCAGCCCTTGAGAAGTCAGGCATCGAAGATTCGACCATCTCTGTTCTTTCCCCTGCCGTAAGATCTGATATGCTCACTTTTTCAATTATCCTCACATCATCACTGAAAAAAAGTATAAGACCTACAATTATTCCCAGCCCGATCTGACCTGCTATTTTAAATTTACCTGCGAGACCCGCCTTGTTCTTTTTAAATATTTTTATATAGTCATCGAGGAAACCTATTGATCCAAGCCACACCGTTGTCAGCAGCATAAGCAGTACATAAACATTGTCGAGTTTTGCAAAAAGAAGGGTGGGGATCAGTATCGATGCCAGTATAATAAGTCCGCCCATCGAAGGGGTTCCTTTTTTCTGATACTGTTCTTCCAGCCCGAGATCCCTGACAACCTCCCCAGCCTGTTTCTTCTTAAGGAACATAATTATCCTTTTCCCTATCATCATTGAGATGAACAGGGATGTAATAACCGCAGCGGCCGATCTGAACGATATATATGCAAATACCCCTGCTCCCGGGACATTCAGTTTTTCAAGGTATTCAAACAAATAATAGAGCATCGTTAAATATTTTTATTTCTGCAACAGGGTCTTTTTAAGTTCCTCCCTGTCGTCAAAATGATGTTTCACTCCGTTTATTTCCTGGTAAGGTTCATGTCCTTTACCTGCCACAAGTATCACATCACCCGGAGAGGCGAGCAGTACTGCGGTTTTAATTGCTTCGCGCCTGTCGGCAATCCTCACTGTTTTCTTCTTCATCTCAGGTGTTAAACCCTCTTCCATATCGTCAAGTATCCTGTCCGGATCTTCTGTCCGTGGATTATCAGAAGTAAGTATCAGTTTTGTACTTCCTTCAGCTGAGATGGATGCCATTTTCGGCCTTTTACTTTTATCGCGATCACCTCCTGCACCTACTACGGTGATCAGCTTAACATTACCTCCCCTTATCTTATTTATTGTCCCGATAACATTGATAAGAGCATCAGGCGTATGGGCATAATCAACAATCCCGGTAATTCCCTCTGGCGATCTTATTACTTCAAGCCGGCCCGGTACAGTTCCGAGGTTACTCAGGATAGTCAGGACTTCTTTCCTCTGTTCCCCCAGAAGCTCTGATGCAGCATATACGGCAAGAAGGTTAGAGGCATTATAATCACCGATAAACCTTGTCCAGACCTCCTCTCCCATTATTCTGAGCCCCATTCCTTCAAAACTTTGTTCAATTATCGCACATCTGAAGTCTGCCATGCTCCTCATGGAAAATGTATATGGCCTGGCCTTGCAGTTCTGAAGCATCACATTACTATTTTTATCATCTGCATTTATGAGGACAAATGCTTTTGGCGTCAGAGAGTCGAACCAGCTTTTTTTCGCTGCCAGGTAATTGGCGAAGGTTTTATGATAGTCAAGATGATCGTGTGTCAGGTTTGTGAATATTGCCCCGGCAAATTCCAGCCCTGCAACCCGCTGCTGGTCAGCAGAATGCGAGCTTACCTCCATAAATGCATAGCCACATCCTGCTTGCGTCATCTCCCATAACAACCTGTTTAGCTGTACAGGATCGGGGGTAGTATGTGTGGCCGGAAGTTCCCGGTCAATTATAAAGTTACATACTGTGGAGAATAGGCCGCATTTATAGCCGAGCCCGCTAAACATTCCGTAGAGAAGGGTGGCTATGGTGGTTTTGCCGTTAGTGCCCGTTACGCCTATCAGCTTTAAACTGGATGAAGGTCTCCCATAGTAATTTGAAGAGGCCTGCCCCAGGGCTCTGGCTGAACTGGCAACCTGTATCCAGCAAACATTCTTATCGCAAATACCGGGAAGCTTTTCGCAAATGACTGCCAATGCACCTGCTTGTACGGCATCTGTAATAAAGTCATGTCCGTCAGTTTTGGTTCCCTTAACAGCCACGAACAATGATCCTTTCCTTACATTACGGGAGTCAAACACGATATTTTCAATTTCTCTCATCCTGTCTCCCTTAAAGGATACAACCTCTATTCCGGATAATATTACTTCAAGCCGCACCATATCACATATTAAGCTCCAATGAGACTATCTGTCCCTCAAAATATCTTGCACCATGCGAGGGTGATTGTCTGAGGACTTTTCCCTTCCCTCTGTATCTGACCCTGTAGCCCAAATTTTCAAGCAGGAATATTGCATCCCTGAGGCTCATTCCGCGGACATCGGGAACCAGTCCCTCTTTGATATTCAACCCTACAAGCCTTACCGTGTCTCCCCTCTCTCTTGTTACCACCCATTCGGTATTTGCTGTTCGTCTGTACCTTACATCTATCTGCCTGAGAACCTCATTAATATCTTCTCTGTATCCGTTACCTGCTTCCGGTGCAGATGCAATATTGTTATCAATCTTCTCCTCATTGTAATCCCTGAAGAAATTTGTTGCATATATCTTGTCGGAGATCTCCTTAAAAACTGCACCTGCCACCAGATTTCCGTAATAGACACCGTTGGAGGGTGCATTAACCACAACTATACAGGAATAGAGCGGATTTTCTGCCGGGAAATAGCCTGCAAAGGATGCCTGATAGGAGATCCTGGCTCCTGACCTGTAACCTGATTTACCCATAGCTATCTGGGCAGTTCCCGTTTTTCCTGCAATTTTATAATTGGCATTATTAAGGTTTATTGCTGTTCCGTGTTCAACAACACCCTCCATCATTCTTTTTGCTTTTTTTATGGTTGAGCGTGAAGCTATAGAGTTGATAATCACATCAGGTTCATATCTTTTTATCACAACTCCATTACGCATTACTGCTGTGACAAACCGTGGTTTCATCATCCTTCCGTTATTTGCCACGGCGTTATAGAATGTAAGTATCTGCAAAGGTGTCATCTGAACCTCATATCCGTGTGACATCATTGGCAATGAGAGTCCCGACCAGAGTTTATCTCCCGGATATCTTATCAATGGTTCTCCCTCGCCCATAATCTGGATGTTGAGCTTTTCATTCAGCTTCATTGCATAGAGCCGGTCAACGAAATCTTTCGGGTTATCCTTATAATGCTCATAAATAAGCTTTGATGTCCCTACGTTTGATGATTTTTCGAATATTTCCTTTACTGTAAGTTTACCATATCCCTCCTTGCGGGTGTCCCTTATTACCTTATTATAGAATCTTATGCTTCCTGCACCTGTGTCAACTATATCGCCGGTGTCGATCACTCCATCTTCGAGAGCTGCTATCATCACCGGAAGCTTAAATGTTGATCCCGGTTCGGTGCTTTCTGCAATAGCATAATTATAGGATTCATGGTATTTCCCGTCTTTTCCCTGTTCCAGGTTAACTATTGCCTTAATGTCGCCCGTTGCTACTTCCATAACTATGGCACATCCATGGTGAGCATTATGCTTCTTCAGCTGAGTCATAAGCGCAGATGATGCAACATCCTGTAAATCAACGTCAATTGTTGTTACGATGTCATTGCCGTCCTCAGGCTGGACGCTGCCGGTCACATCTACTGTTATCCAGTCTCCCCCTGTAAGTCTTTGCATTATTACGACTCCGTTCTTTCCTGCAAGCTCCTTATCAAAAGACCCCTCTATTCCGACTTCTGTACCTTCATCTCCAAGATTGAGGTATCCGATGGTTCGGGCAGCGAGTTCATTATTGGGAAGTACTCTCCGGTTTTCGGCCTGGGCAACCATTCCTCCTCCGTACTGCCCCTCCCTGAATATTGGCAGTTCCCTGAGTCTTTGAAGTGTCTGGTAATCCACCCTGCGTTTGATCATGAAATAGCGGTCGCCCCTTTTGCGTGCCTGTGTTATTACTGCTTTCCATTCAGGGGCTGATTTATCACCGAGTATCCTTGCCAGGCCTGCAGATAATCCACTTATGCCGTTTGACCACGTCTCCTCTGCCATGCCGGTACTTCTGGTATCCATGTATATTGTATAATACGGGACAGAGCTTGCCAGAAGGCGTCCGTCATGGGCAAGAATATCGCCACGGTTTGCAGGCATTTCTGCTGTCTTGTATACGAATTTCTCGCTCATGCCTGCCCATTTGCCATGTTCTACTACCTGGAGTATCAGGATACGCACAAGAATAGCAACTGCAATGATGACTATCGCAAAATATACTATGCCGCTACGCAATACTATTTCATCCCTTACTGCCATTGCGTGACTATTTGTCCACCAGTAACTTGTACGGAGGTATTTTCAGCTCTTCAAGTTTAAGGCCCCTCTCCCTGACCAGTTTGTATACCTCCGATTGTCTGCTCACATACATCAGGTCGGCCGAGGTGGAAAGAGATTCCGCTCTAAGGTCCTTTAACTCTTTTTGCAACCCGGCTGTCTCCCTGGTAATCTTTTCGGCATGAAATCTGTTTCCTATGTAGATTGCTGCCAGGAGCGTCAGAAGGAATATGTACCACAGGTTCTTGAGGATAATCTTTTCTGTGATCATGCTGCCGCTCAGAAGCTCTTTCATGAAGCTTCCTCTTTTCTCTCTTTTTTTCTTTTTATCTCCTGTGTCCGTCATCACTCAAATCCTTTCAGCTACCCTTAATCTTGCACTTCTCGCACGGTTATTCCTTGCAATCTCTTCATCGCCCGGGGTAATGACCTTCCTGTTTATCAACCTGAAGGGTGTTTCTTCGTTGCCATAAAAATCCTTTTTCGCTATACCCTCAAAATTTCCTGTGCGGAAAAAATTTTTCACTGCCCGGTCTTCAAGCGAATGATATGTAATGACCACCAGTCTCCCGCCTTTATTAAGCATTTCGAGAGCCTGGAGGAGCATTTCTTTTAGACATTCGATCTCGTGATTTACAGCTATTCTGAGGGCCTGGAATATTTTTGCATAGAATTTATGTTCCTGCCTTACAGGAGTCAGTTTCCTGATGGCAGATAACAGATCGCCTGTTGTTGCTATCGGGTTGTCTTTCCTGGCAGATATTATCTCTTTTGCTATTCTCCTTGAATTTGGAAGTTCGCCGTATTTGAAAAGAATATCTGCAAGGACCGGTTCACCGACTGTTTGAATCAGGCTGGCTGCTGTTACGGGGTTACTTTTATTCATCCTCATATCCAGAGGAGTATCATGCCTGAATGTGAATCCTCTGCCGGGTTCATCAAATTGATGAAACGATACGCCGAGATCTGCAATCAATCCGTCGAATGATTTTATCCCGATAAATAGCAGGTTGTTTTTAAGAAAACGGAAGTTCTGGTTAAGGAAGATGAACTTTTTATCTTCAGGAGCGTTCATACCTGCATCTTCATCCTGGTCAAATGCAATAAGCTTTCCTGTTGTAAGATGCTTCAGTATTTTCATCGAATGCCCTCCTCCGCCGAAGGTAACATCAACATAAACCCCATCAGGACGGATATTCAGCCCTTCGATACTCTCATCCAGCAATGCGGGTATATGATAAGCCATTATTCGTCAGGTTCAATAATACTGCCACCCATAAGCTTTTCAGCCAGGCTGGCAAAATCATCAGCTGGCATATCCAGCCCTTCATAAACATCAGCTGCCCAGATCTCTATTCTTCCATCCTGGCCGGCAAGAACCACATCCCTCCCTGCTCCGATAATGTCAAGAAGCCGTTTGGGTATAAGCATCCTGTTGTTACTGTCAAGTGTAAGTTCTGCCGTTCCCTTGAAAAAATTTCTCAGGAATGTGTTATGTTCCCGGTTATAGGGATTGATCCTCTTCCTGATCCTGGCCAGCTGCCTGTTCCAGTCTTCAAGTGCATATAGCACAAGACACTTTTCGAAAATATCCTTCCGTACCACAAAATGGTCACGTGCGTCGGCAGGCATCTGCTTCTTAAATGCCATCGGAAGGATAATCCTTCCCTTGACATCGACCTTGCACGTATAATCACCTATAAATGTGGCCATGACCTCTCTTTAGCATATAAAAAGCTAAAGTAAGCAAAAAATATCCACTTGCCCCCACTTTGCTCCACTTTTTTTAGTTTTTTGTTAATAACTTTTGGATGATGAATTTCTGCCCACCCCATGCTTTCTCTCCTGAGGGTTGTGATGTGGTCAAAAACACACAGGGATTAGGGGACAAAGTACATATGATCTGAAAAAGTTATAAATTTGCCACTCGCAATTAATTCATGGACTTAATGGAACACTCTTCAGAAACACAGGATCTTTTAAAAATTGATGTTGAGGATGTTCTGATCTCTAAAAATCCGTCTCTTGCAAAAGCTATTCCGTCATTCTTAATCGATTATCTGAAAAGGATTGTCCACCAGGAAGAGCTAAATTACTTTCTGGAAAAATACGGGCATCTGAAAGATGCCGAATTCGTTGCCGCAGGACTGGAGTTTTTTGAAATAAAATACACAGCTTACGGGACGGAGAACATACCTTCCCGGGGAAGGTATTTTTTTGTTTCAAATCATCCTCTGGGTGGTCTCGATGGATTGGTTTTCATGAATGAGTTATCAAAATATTACAATGATATAAAATTCCCTGTCAATGATATACTCATGAATATCAAGAACCTGTCCGGTATTTTTTTGCCTATAAACAAACATGGCGGCCAGGTAAAAGAGGCAGTAAGGTCGCTTGAAGAAGCATACGCTTCAGATTGCCAGATCCTTTATTTTCCGGCTGGTTTGTGTTCACGGAAAAAACGGGGTGTAATAAAGGATCTTGTGTGGCATAAAAGCTTCATATACAAAGCCATACAGCATAAAAGAGATATTATTCCGGCATTTTTTTCAGGCAGAAACTCTAGCTTTTTTTATAACCTCGCTAATATGAGGACCTTTTTAGGCATCGGATCAAATATTGAGATGTTATATCTTCCCGATGAGATGTTCCGGCAGAGGGGAAGAGATATCTCCCTTGTTTTCGGTAAAGCTATTCCATGGCAAACACTTGACAGCTCAAAATCATTACCTGAATGGGCAGAATGGGTGAAATCGAGATCATATGAACTTGAATCACTCATTGACTGATAACACATTAAAAAAAAATACTAAATTGCACGCGAATTTTCGGATAATATATTCGAAAATTATATATCTTAAATAACTAAAAATGGAACCCGTTGTTGACCAGTTGCCTATAGATCAGATAATTGCGGAACTCACAAGAGAAAAGTTATTAAGAAAGACCAATAATGCGAACAATGAAGTATACATTTTCGACAATAATGATTCTCCCGTTCTTATGCAGGAAGTGGGAAGGGTAAGAGAGATCACTTTCCGTCATGCCGGGGGTGGAACCGGCAAATCGATAGATATTGACAATTTTGATACAACCAAAGAGGATCCTCAGAGACAATTGATAGTATGGGATCCCGACAACAGGGAAATTGTTGGCGGATACCGCTTTTACTTCCCGCTAAAAGATTGCGTTCAATGTGATATCACGAAACTTGCTTCATCATCTTACTTTAATTTTTCCAAAGACTTTCTGTCAAAATATTATCCTCACATGATGGAACTGGGACGCTCTTTTGTTCATCCCGATTATCAATCGCGGGCCAGGGGCAGAAAGAGTCTGTTTGCTCTCGACAACCTCTGGGACGGACTCGGTGCAATAATACTTGATAATCACCACCTCAAGTATCTTTTCGGAAAGGTCACCATGTATTCTCATTTTAATCAGAATGCGAGAAATATGATCCTTTATTTTCTTAAAACTCATTTTGGTGATCCGGATCAGCTGGTTACTCCGATCGAACCGGCAATGATTGATCTTCACGAAGATGAAATGAGGAAATTATTTAGAGGGAAACGGTACAAGGAAGATTATAAGATACTCTCCTCTGAGGTAAGAAAGCTGGGTGAATCGATCCCTCCGCTTATCAATACATATATGAATCTTTCTCCTACAATGCGCACTTTCGGCACTTTTATCAATCATCATTTCGGGAATGTTGAGGAAACAGGGATAATGATCACATTAAGAGATATCTATGTTGAGAAGATCAACAGACATCTCGCTTCATATAAGCATGACTTCATGATAAGGTGGTTTTCGCACGGAAATTAGTAAGACCTAATATTTCTGCCTTCGATATAGTTAATGAATGACTGGTTGGCTACTCTGTTTCCACCTGGAGTGGGATAGTTACCTGTGAAATACCAGTCGCCTGAATGATGCGGGCATGCCTCATGCAATCCTTCTATCGATTGAAAGACTATTTTAACCTCCGCGTTTATATCAGAAGTTTTAAGCATGCATGATATTTTTTCAGAGATCTCTTCGACGCAAAACGGTTTATATACCTCTCTGACAATATTTTGTATCTCTTCGACGTGTTTTAACTGCTCGGCTTTTGCATCCTCATAGATTTTATTAATAAGCGAGGCCTTGCCGCTTTCTTTCAGTAATTCTATTGCAGCCCTGAATGCAATAAGATCTCCCAGCTTTGCCATATCAATCCCATAACAATCCGGGTATCTTATCTGTGGAGAAGAAGAGACTACGACAATTTTTTTAGGATCAAGCCTGTCGAGGATCCTTATAATACTTTTCTTTAGTGTCGTGCCCCTGACTATAGAATCGTCGATAACAACGAGATTATCAACGCCTCTTTTTACTACTCCATAAGTTACATCATATACATGTCCCACAAGATCTTCCCTGCCGCTGTCAACGGCAATAAATGTTCTGAGTTTTGCATCCTTGACAGCTATCTTTTCCACCCGTGGTTTCCGGTTGATTATTTTTTCAAGTTCTTCCTTCGTCAGCGTCTCTTTGTTTTGCATTATTGTTTCAACCTTTGACCGGGTCAGGTATTTTTCCACCCCCTGTATAAGACCGTAAAATGCACTTTCAGCAGTATTCGGAATATAGGAAAACACAGCATGTTCAAGATCATAGTTCACGGCTTTCAGAACGGGTTGTGTCAGTAATTCTCCCAGTTTTTTTCTTTCCCTGTAAATAGCTTTATCTGTTCCCCTTGAGAAATATATTCTTTCAAACGAACACTTGCGTTGTTCTGCCTCTTCCCTTATCTTTTCAACAGAGGTTCTGCCTGAAGCTTTTATTATTATGGCATGGGCAGGAGGAAGTTCATTCACATTATCGGTTCTGACATTAAATATGGTTTGGATCACAGGTCTTTCGGATGCCACCACAACTACCTCATCATCAATATAATAGAATGCCGGTCGAATACCTGACGGATCTCTGATCACAAAAGCATCACCATGTCCCACCATGCCTGCCATAACATAACCTCCATCCCAGTTGCGGCTGGCCTTTGAGAGTACAGTAACAAGATCGAGGTTTTCTTCTATCAGCGGGGATATATTTTTTTTCGACAAGCCCTGTCCCTTGAATTGCCGGAAAAGTCTTTCGTTTTCCTCATCCAGTCTGTGACCAATATTTTCGAGTATTGTAACCGTATCAGAAAAGTCCACAGGATTCTGGCCAAGATCGATCAGGTCTGAAAATACTTCACTTACGTTTGTCAGGTTAAAGTTGCCTGCCATGACAAGATTTCTTGATTTCCAGTTATTCTCCCGGCTTACAGGATGGATCGTGTCAATATTATAACTACCATAGGTGCCATACCTCAGGTGCCCCATATAAATATCGCATGCAAAAGGGATATTATCTTTTATAATAACAGTGTCTTTGGTATTATTTATATTGATCCTGTCAATATCCTCATAAATATGATCAAAGATCTCTTTAATGGCATCTGTGCGGTTTGATCTCTGCCTGAAGATGTAGCGTTTACCCGGCTGAACATTTAGTTTTATCCCTGCAATACCTGCTCCATCCTGCCCCCGGTTATGCTGCTTCTCCATCATCAGGTACATCTTCTGGAGGCCATAGTCCCATGAACCATATTTCTCAATATAATATTCCGGCGGCTTAAGCAATCTCAGCATTGCAATGCCACATTCATGTTTTATTATTTCGCTCATGATTAGTTTTTGCCCTGGTCGGGGAAGTTAATTATCGCCGGAACAAAATAGGCATCCGGAAATACCTTTCTCACCCTCAGGAGGTCCTTGAATCCTTCAGTCCTGGTTCTATAGTCGCCTGCTCTGACCATAAAATATCCTGGTTCCCTGTATTGGGCATAAGATATAAGATCGGGAAATTTGTTTATGAATTCTGCTCTCACCCTGGCTGATTCCTCACGGGCATTCCTGACAGAACTGTAATAAATCTGTATCCGGAATCCTTCCATCCCTTGTGATCCTTCCTGTGTCCGTTTTTGTTTTGATGCCAGAATATAACGACTTAAAAGGGTGTCAAGTGCCGGGTCCTGATTAACTCTGAGTTCTCCTCCTTCATCATATGGTCTCCTGAAAAGATCAGATGTTTTAACAAAAGCCTGTGAGTTACACAATCCGTTTTGCAGGATAATCACAATGATCAGTAAAAATATTTTTCGAACCATACAGCTTGTACAGTTTATTGTATAAGTGATTTCAGTGCCAGGTAATAGCTGCCTCCCAGTGAACCCGCTATCAGGAGATTGCCTTCGTGTGTCAGATCGAAGTCTGCTCCGACAGCATCAGTATTATAAGGATCACAGACATCGAACATTCTTAATCTTCCGGCTTCTGAACCATCATCAGGATTGGCCATACTGACAACAAAACAGTTCTGGTTGAGCATCAGCAGCAGTCCGCTTTCGTCAAAGATCAGTGCGATTCCGACATTTGATTTTTCGATGTATTTCTTCCAGTTGACTGATCCTGAAGAAGAGAGAGATGCCAGAAATGAATTATTCAATACTCCATCCTCAACCGATAATTCTGTATTGCCTGATATAAATACAGTACCATCACTGCTGGTAATAATACCCAGGCTCTCGGCAGCAAAATCAGGGTTATTAAATAATTCCGTTTCCCATAATTTATTCAGGTCCTGTGTGTATTTTGCAATGCTTGCCTGTGTTTTACCAGCATTTTTTCTTCTTATAAGAGGAAGAAAAATGTTTCCCGAAACATCCATTGTGATACTGTTGACTGAGATCAGGCCGGTTTCTGCAACTTCCTTTTTTTCAATAATATAACCTGTTGTATCAAACTTTACGAAAAGAATACCTGTATTATCTGAACCGGTTGAATCAGGGAATGGTGTCCCTACTGCCAGAAGATCACCGTTTCCGTAATAGGATATATTAGTGAGGTCTATGTCAAATGAGGCCAATATCAGTGTATCCCATAATATGCTACCGTCATTATCGATACATGAAAGAAGCATTTTGCCGTTACTGCTTCCTCCTGCAACATAACAGGAGGTATCGGACCAGGCTGAACTGAACAGCCCCCCTCTTTCTGATTGAAACTCAACCAGGGTTTTTTTATCCTTGCTGAGTTTAATAAGGTAAGGGTTATTGTCTACTGATCCGCAGCTGACAAATCCTGAGTCAGGTGTAGATCTAAGATAATATGCGTGTCCCTGTCCGAATGATTTCTCCCATAAGAAATCACTATCTTCTTTTTTACAGGAGAATAATAGTATTAGCAGGGTAATCAGAGCAAATGATCTTCTCATTAAATTATCTTTTCATTCAAGAGCTTCGGCCAGTTCGTCTGTTATTTCAAGGTTATGATATACATTCTGGATATCATCATCATCCTCAAGTGCTTCTATAAACCTGATAACTTTCCTTGCTGATTCAACGTCGAGTGTTTTGGTATCGTTGGGAATTCTTTTTAGTCCTGATTCTTCGGGTTCTATACCCATTTCGGTGAGTTTTTTTGAGACACTGCCAAAATCTTCCTTGGCACAAGTAATTACAATAGTATCCTCCTCAATCTCAAAATCCTCGGCTCCGGCATCGATCATTTCAAGCTGAAGATCATCCTGGGCCAGTCCCTCACTAGTGATTGTGAATACTCCCTTTCTTTCAAAAAGGAAGCTTAGAGATCCGTTAGTGCCCAGACTTCCTCCATGCTTATTGAATGCTGCTCTCACTGCAGCTACAGTCCTGTTGTTATTATCGGTAAGACACTCTGCAAAAACAGCGATCCCAAAAGGTCCGTAACCTTCAAATGTCGTTTCAGTATAACTTTCCGCATCAGATCCGACAGCTTTTTTTATCGCCCTTTCAATATTATCCTTGGGCATGTTGGCTCCTTTTGCATTCTGAACAGCAAGCCTCAGCCGGGCATTTGATTCAGGATCCCCTCCTCCTTCTCTTGCGGCAATCATCAACTCCTTTATGATCTTTGTGAAGATTTTTCCCCTTTTGGCATCTGCTGCTCCTTTTTTCCTCTTGATTGTTGACCATTTACTGTGTCCCGACATAAAACAAATTTTATAATACGATGCTAAATTAAATATTTCTTTAATACATCGGGCATAGTTTATACTTTTGTGAAGCGATTGCAGGCGTCAGGCATCATGAAATCAAATAATAATAATCCTGCTGCCTGTAGCATGTCGCCTGTAGCATGTCGCCTGTAGCCTTTCACTTATACACTATATCTTGATAAAGAAATTATATATCGAAACTTATGGCTGTCAAATGAATGTGGCTGATAGTGAGGTTATTGGATCAATTCTCCTTAAAGAAGGATACAGGCTCACAGATAACATAAATGAAGCTTCCCTAATTCTTCTCAATACCTGTTCAGTCCGCGAAAATGCTGAAAATCGTATCTGGAACAGACTAAAAGCCCTGAGGCATCTGAAAAAGAAAAACAGGGGATTGATCGTAGGGCTGGCAGGATGTATGGCAGAACGGCTCAGGGAAAAGGTGATTGAAACGGAACAGCTTGTTGACATTGTCATAGGGCCCGATGCTTACCGAACACTGCCTCAGCTTGTTGCGGATGCTGAATCGGGTCATAAGGCTGTAAATGTATTGTTATCTCATGAAGAGACATATGCCGACATTTCACCGGTGAGGATGGATAAGAACGGGGTTACCTCCTTTGTATCCATCATGAGAGGCTGCAACAATATGTGTGCATACTGCGTGGTTCCCTATGTAAGGGGAGCAGAAAGAAGCCGTGATCCCAAATCTGTGCTAAGGGAAGTAAAACAATTAATCAAATCAGGGTACCGGGAGGTTACTCTTCTCGGGCAAAATGTTGATTCTTACCGGTGGGAAAACAATAACAGAATTACCGGTTTTCCGCAACTCCTTGAACAAGTTGCCCTGATTAATCCATTGCTAAGGGTCAGGTTTTCAACATCACATCCAAAGGATCTCTCAGATGATCTTCTAAAAATAATCGCCCGGCATGATAATATCTGCAAGCATATCCATTTGCCTGCGCAGAGCGGCAGCACACGGATACTGAAGCTCATGAACAGGGAATATACAAGGGAATGGTATATGGACCGGATCAGGGCAATCCGTACTGTTATTCCAGGCTGCTCAATCTCAACCGACATGATATCAGGCTTTTGCACCGAAACTGAAGAAGATCATAAAGCATCACTGTCACTGATGGAATGGGCGGGTTATGATTTTGCTTACATGTTCAGATACAATGAAAGACCCGGAACCAGGGCCGCCCGGAGGTTAAAAGATGATGTTCCGGATAGCATAAAAGCCAGACGGCTGAACGAAATCATATCACTTCAGAACAGGCTTTCTGCAAAATCAAAAAAGCAAGATGTTGGCAAAGTATTTGAAGTACTTATCGAAGGATCTTCGAAAAGATCCGAAGATCATTTTTCAGGACGTACATCACAAAATAAGATTGTTGTGTTTCCAAAAGAGGATAAGAAAAAGGGAGAATATGTGAAGGTCAGGATTGACAGATGTACTTCAGCCACTCTGATAGGTGAAATTGAAAATTAACCACATAATTGTTCATATATTTGGGTATTTGTAAATTACATCAGTCCTAAGAAAACCACCATGAAGATTAAATTACTCTTATTACTTATTTTTTCATTCTTGTTGATCAATGATATGTCGGGTCAAAAGAAGAACAAAAAATTCACAGTGTCCGGCTATGTAATGGATACCGGAAAGAATCCGGTTGCCGGGGCAATTATCCTGCTTGATAAGAATAATACAGGTAGAGTAACTGACGATGAAGGTTTCTATAAACTAAAAGTCAAGCCTGATGCCGGGACCATAACAATATTCACTATGTATGGAGCTTCAGCAGAAGCATCTATTGACGGTCGTACATCAATAAATTTTGTACTCGAAAAGGCATCTCCCGTTAGTAGTCAGGTACAGAATAAAGAAAAGGCTGATGATGTTGTGGATATAGGATATGGGGTTGTTAAAAAAAAGGATCTTACTTATTCGGTGAGTAAAACAAATATAACCGAAAAAAATTATTCATCATATACTAATATTTATGATCTCCTTCGTGCTACAGTTCCGGGGATACAGGTATCAGGGGAAAAAATATATATCAGGGGAATATCGACATTAAATGCCAGTACTGATCCCTTGTTTGTTGTTAACGGCAGCATTACAGAGTCGATTGATAACATACAACCTGTCGATGTAAAATCAATTCAGGTTCTGAAAGATGCTTCAGCATCAATCTATGGAGTAAGGGGTTCTAACGGAGTAATTCTTATCAATACAATAAAGGCAGGAGACAGGTAGATCTCAGCTTTTCTTTTTCGATACAATCTGTATTTTCAGTTCGTCGAGTTGCTTTTGTGATATCTGTGAAGGTGTATCCAGCATAACATCACGCCCTGAATTGTTTTTCGGGAAGGCAATAAAATCACGTATTGATTCCTGTCCTCCCATCATTGCCACCCATCTGTCGAACCCGAAAGCTATTCCCCCATGTGGCGGGGCTCCGTATTTAAAAGCATTCAGAAGGAACCCGAACTGTTCATCTGCTTCTTCCTCCGTAAATCCCAGCACTTTAAACATGAGCCTTTGAACAGATGTATTATGTATCCTGACTGAGCCGCCTCCGATTTCCACCCCGTTAATCACAAGATCATATGCATCAGCTCTTACCTTACCAGGATCCTTTTCCATAAGGTGAATATCTTCCGGTTTTGGTGAAGTAAAGGGATGGTGCTTTGCAAAAAACCGTTTTTCCCCCTCATCCCACTCCAGCAGAGGAAAGTCAACAACCCATAAAGGTATAAAAGTCTCTTTTCTCCTCAGACCGAGTCTGTTGGCCATTTCGAGCCTCAGCTCCGAAAGTGCCGTTAATGTCGCCATCTTATCTCCTGCCAGAATAAGAATAAGATCTCCTTTTTTTGCCTTAACGACATCAGTCCATCCTGCAAGCTCCTCCTGTGAATAGAATTTGTCGACTGAGGATTTCATCAAGCCGTCCGGTCCATATTTCACATAAATGAGACCTTTAGCGCCAATCTGCGGGCGCTTAACAAAATCGGTAAGTCCATCGAGTTGTTTTCTGCTATATTCTGAACATCCTTCAACACAAATAGCTCCAACATATTCCGCACTCTCAAAAACTCCAAAGCCGTGTCCTTTGACTTGTTCAGTAAGTTCATAAATTGTCATTCCAAACCTGAGGTCAGGCTTATCTGTACCATATTTTTCCATTGACTCGAGATAGGGTATCTTCCTGAAAGGCTCATTTAATTCAATATTCTTTATCTTTTTGAAAAGATATTTGGCCAGGCCTTCAAAAGTATCCAGTATATCATCCCTTTCGACAAATGACATTTCACAATCGATTTGTGAGAACTCCGGTTGCCGGTCAGCCCGAAGATCTTCATCACGGAAACATTTAACAAGCTGAAAATATTTATCAAATCCCGCAACCATCAGAAGTTGTTTAAGTGTTTGCGGGGACTGTGGCAGAGCATAAAATGTCCCCGGCTGCATTCTGCTTGGAACCACATAGTCTCGCGCACCCTCGGGTGTGGACTTTATAAGGGCGGGCGTTTCAATTTCAATAAACCCAATGGAATCCATGTATTTACGTACCTCCTGAGCCACTCTGTGACGCAGGATGATATTGTTTTTTATGGAATTCCTGCGGAGATCAAGATACCTGTATTTCATTCTTAACTCCTCTCCTCCATCCGTTTCTTCTTCAATAGTGAAAGGAGGTAGTTCGCTACGGTTTATAATATTCAGTTCATTTACTTCTATTTCAATTTCCCCGGTAGGAATTTTCAGGTTTTTGTTACTTCGTTCTCTTACTTTTCCCTTTGCCTGCACAACAAATTCACGGCCCAGCTTCCTTGCCTGTCCGCACAGGTCTTCATCCGTTTCCATGTTAAATACAAGCTGTGTTATTCCGTATCGGTCGCGCAGGTCGATAAAGGTCATCCCCCCAAGATCCCTTGACCGCTGAACCCATCCGCATAAGGTTATCTCCTTTCCGGCATCTTTCAGTGTAAGCTCACCGCATGTGTGTGTCCTGTACATAAGCTTTGGTTTAGTTAAGCAAAAGTAAGAAAATTTGAGGATCGTGGATATGAAATAATTTCTTCTTACTTTTAGGTTTCTCAACTCATAGAAATGAAAGAAACCAAACATGATAAATTCATGCAGGCAGCTTTGCAGGAGGCCAGGGAAGCGCTTGATAAACAGGAAATACCTGTCGGCGCTGTTGTCGTCTGTAAAGATACCATCATTGCAAGAGCACATAATCTTACCGAAACATTAAAGGATCCGACTGCACATGCCGAGATGCAGGCAATAACAGCCGCGGCAAACTGGCTGGGAGGGAAATACCTGACCGGATGTACAATTTATGTGACTCTCGAACCATGTGCAATGTGTGCAGGTGCGATAGGCTGGAGCCAGGCATCAGAACTAGTCTATGGTGCAGATGATGAGCAAAAGGGTTATACTACAATCACCGGCACCCTGCTACATCCAAAAACCAAAGTATCAGCGGGTATCATGGAAAAAGAATGCAGTGATCTTATAACAGGATTCTTTAAAACACGCAGGTGAGGTTATTTGAAAAAAAACTTCTAAGTTTATTAAAATTTATAGTCATGACTTTTGATAACAGCAAAACAATCATTGGAGTCAGGATCAAACTTTTTGCTGCCACAGTATTGTTCCTGGCCTACGTTGCCCTGACTTATGCGGTAAAACTGATAAAGTTTCCTCTTCTAGGAATGAGCGATACAGCCTGGACAATCATACTGGTTGCTATCTACCTGATCATTGCTTTCCTGCCGATGATGCTTAATTACCAGTTTGTTTTCTTTTCTGATGAGGGAGAGAATCTGGTGTTCAGATATTTTACAGCCGGTATCGTGGGGGGAAAAAAGAACTCAGTCGAAATCAAGAAGAGAGCATTTAAAGGTTATAAAACCGAATCGAAATATTTCGGCCTCGTACGCAGCATCATTCTTTTTCAACAGATAGGTGAGGGAATAGCCAAGTATCCTCCTGTCTATATAAGTGCGCTGAACAGTGATCAACGAGCCAAATTATTTGCTTCACTCAACAAGTATGTTCCTGAAGCATGAGTTATACACGGGAATAATATGAAATAAATCATTTTTAATGAATAAAGTAGAGATGATCTTTGATGAAATAATATCGACAGAGTAAAAAGTTGGCAATTTACAACACCAGTTACATGTACTTAATTTTGCTTACACAATAAATTGAATTAATAACCTATAAGACAATAATATTATGAACGTAGATAAAATAAT
>Ga0315534_1000156_pt1 | contig 41890 bp, 31 predicted proteins | sample SalMarSW160240MG_FD_203094 | JGI IMG/M metagenome (GOLD analysis project Ga0315534, IMG submission 203094) | Salt marsh sediment microbial communities from the Plum Island Ecosystem LTER, Massachusetts, United States - Salt Marsh Sediment SW1602-40 ... | reverse complement strand
TGCGTTAGGTTCCGACCGGGGAATATCAACCGCTTCCGCCTCGAGATCCATGAATCCACCGACGACGCGTTCCAAGTCGGCCAGCGTCTGTCGTAGTGATGCCTCCAAACGGTGGTAACTCAGTTCGTACCGCAGAAGTTGGCGCCAGTTGTCGATCAATTGCAGGAAATCCACGTCCCCGCTGTCGTACGCGCGGATCGACACGTCCAGCGTCAACCTGGCCTTGGGAAGAATGTCTTCCCGGAACGATGTCAGCAGATCCTCCTGGCTGCGGGCCCGCGCGAACAGATCCATGACTTGTTCGAGCGTTGCGTCACGCAGCGAATCGTATTGGCGCGCCGTGCTAACGGCCGTCGCTTCGGCGGCCCGCACGCCTGCGGTCAGCCGTTTGCGGTAGATCGGTACGTTGATCCCCGTCGTGATCAGAACGGAGTCCTCTCCGTTGGCCACGGGGCTGATGCCGGTACCCGCCACGTCAATCCACGTTGCTCCCAACGTGACATCGGGCAGGTAGTCGAGTCGGGAGAGCTGGACTGACTGCCGGTCTCGTTCGAGCGCGGCCAGTTTGGCGTGCAGCTCCGGTCTTGCGGCCACCGCCCGGCGTTGCAGCCACTGCAGGTCGCCTGGTGCCTGGGCAAAGGCCAGAGCGTCGGCCGCTCGAAGGCGGGTCTGCGGACCGACGTGCAAGAGGCGGGCGAGCCTCGCCTGAGCACTCTCCAGACGCTGCCGCAAGCGGATCAGTTCGTTTTCGACGTTGGAGATTTCCAGGTCGGCACGCAGTACGTCTTGCTGACTCGTCGCGGCCACTCGGTACCGCGTGTTGGCCACCTCGCGGATTTCGACGAGCGACCGACGTTCCTCCCGGGTCACCCGGATGGCCTGTTGAATGAAGTACAGCTCGTAGTAGGCACGTTTGACTGCCGCGACGGTCTCCAGCTCCACAGCGGCGAGCTGTGCGCGGGCCATGTTGGTCCGGGCCTCGGCCGCGGCCGCGTTCGCCGAGAGCTTGCGACGCCACGGAAACTTCTGGCTAACCGCCAGCGACAGTTCCTGTTGTCCCGCTGCTGTCTGGACCGGTTCCGGAAAGGCGGTCAGCCCCAACGTAGGGTCCGGCAATGCCGCCGCGATGGGCACGCGGTACGCGGATGCTTCCATCTGCTTCCGCGCTGCCTGAATGTTGGGATTCTGCTCGAGCGCATAACGAATGTAATCCTCGACAGGATGAGGACCCTCCAGGCCCTGGCTGACGGGACCTAAGGCATCGGCGGCTGAGGACGGTGATTGCCACGCGCGATGCACGGATTGCACGACGTGCGCATATTCCTGGTCGCGCACGCACCGCGAGGTTCGGCAGCCCGAGAGTATCGTGAGGATGCCCACAAGGAAGAAAGTCGAACATCGAGCGGCCATGCGTGGCCCCGTCTCCGGCGTGCGGCGGACAACATCAAAACACCCTCGTTATCGGCACAAGCACTTCCTCCGAAATACACGTCACGACCACGACGCGTGTTAAAAATCGCCCGGCGGATCACTCTGTCCGGATTGTGCGGATTGCACAAACGGCGGACCGCCGGACCCGGCCCGGCGGAAACCGGCACTTCCGCCAGCACTCCACGGGGACATGCCGTGCGCGGTCCGCGCGCGGTAGCCGTCCGCCCCGGCGTATTACCGCCGGGATGGGCCGCGGGTTTCCAGGGACGCCGTATACAACAAGTCCACCTTTTTCAGATAGGTCTGGGGATCGGCGGCAATCTTCTTGATGCACGGAGGACAGCAGACGTAGACAATGCGTCCTTCAACAATCGTCCACTTGGGTTTTTTGGGGAGTTTGTGCTTCATCACCGGGCAAATCCGTTGTGCTCTGGCGAAGTTGGCATGGATCGTCGCCCAATGCCTGGGATCGATGTTCCCCTGCAAGCATTCGTCGCAGCACAAGAACAGCTCCTCTTTTCCTATTTGCACTTTCACGGGTGCCCCATGCTGGCCCAGTTCATGGCCCGACACGGGACAGATTTTCTGGACGGCGGCCCGCAATTGATCTCGAGCTGCCTGCGTTTCGTTGTCTGCCGGTTGCTGAGCCTGCACGGCGGGGCTCGCCGCGAATACGAGTGCTATGACTGCAAGCTTCCTTGCTTTGGTCATGTCCTTTGCCTTTCACGAAAAAGTCAACGGGAAGGGAAACTACAGAAAACACAAAGCGCACAGAGGGCGATGCAGCGCGATCCATCAAATGCGGCGCACATCGAGCCTGAACTCGAAGTGCTGGCGTCTCTGTGACCTCTGTAAACTCTGTGCTGGAAACCAAAGTTACGCTCGATCACTCGTATGAACCGGAACGGAAACCATCCCGCGGTACGCAATACGGCCCTTTTGCCCGGCCCTCGCAGTCGTGCGGCCCGCAACGGCGGAACCAGCCTGGCTCTGTATCGTCACGCGACGGCCTTTGTCTGATCATGATTTCCGGCCGTCTGTCCGTTCCGTGCGGTGTTCCAGGTTCCGATACGCATCATCAGTTCCCGGTAGCCGCAGTACAGGGTCGGCACAATAAAGGTCGTGAATGGTTCGACGACCATGCCTCCGAATACGGGCAGAGCCATGGCTCGCGCGACGTCCGCGCCCCTCCCTGTGGAAAGCAGGATGGGCGCCAGCGCGATGAGCGTCGTAACGGTCGTCATAACACAGGGGCGGATCCGTTTGAGACCGGCGTGGTAGATGGCGTCTCGCAACTCCTCGATGTCGCGGACATGGCGACGATTCAGCGTCTGTTGAATGTAGGTTGCCATGACAACGCCGTCGTCCACGGCAATGCCGAACAAGGCAATGAACCCCACCCACACGGCCGTGTTCATGTCCACGCCCATGACCGCCAGAGCGATCATTCCGCCGGCGAACGCCACGGGAATTGCCGAAAAGACGACAACGGAAATGGCAAAGTCGCGAAATCCGAGATAGATGATCAACAGATTGACGACGAGCACCGTGGGAATGATCCACATCAAACGCCGGTTCGCTTCGAGCTGATTCTGAAAGGACCCCACGGCCTGAAGCTCGAAGTTTCCCGCGGGGAAATGAAGATCGCCGCTTTGTCGCGCCCTCCGGAGCGACTTCATCACGGCTTCGACGGTTTCCAGGTCGCCGGCCCCGCCGGACGGAGAAAAGGGCACGTGCGCTACCAGCCGGGCGTCCTCGCTGTTAATCGCTCCGGGGCCCCACGTGATCTCGACATTTGCCAGCCGTTCCAGCGGCAACACTTCGCCGGCGTGCGTGACGACGGGCACTTTGCGCAGCTCATCGAGGCGTTCCCGCACATCGCGTTGATAGCGGATCTGGATGGGGTACCGCTCGCGTCCTTCGATCGTCGTGGTCGCATCGATACCACCGAGTCCCGCGGCCACAATTTGGTTGACCATCATCGTCGTCATGCCGTAGCGCGCCGCCTTGTCGCGGTCGACTTCAAACTCGTAATAGGGTTTGCCCATCACGATGTCGGGGTTGACCGTCCCGGCGTTGACCAGATACAGCGTTTTCAAATGTTCCGCCACGGCCAGGGATGCTTTGGATAATCCCGCCAGATCATCGCCGTAAATTCGCACCGCCATCGACGCCTTGATGCCGCTCTGGAGCATCACGACGCGTCCCTCGATAGGCTGCAGAGGCGAAGCGGGCGTGACGCCGGGCAGCGTGGCCACCTGGTTGATCTCCTCCCAGATCGCTCGCTCGGTCCTGCCCGGCCGCCATTGGTTGGGCGGTTTGAGCATGACATACGTTTCAATCATTGCGGCTGGCGCGGGGTCCAGGGCCGATTCAACGCGACCGATCTTTCCCAGCACGTTTTCCACTTCGGGAATCTGCTGCAGCATGGCGTCCTGAGTCTGCAGCACTTCCATGGCCTGGGAAAAACTGGCGGCCGGATAGAGGCTCGGCATGTAGAACCAGCTCCCTTCGTCCAGCGCGATCCAGTCATCCGTTTTCAAGCCCGTGAAGGCGTGCTTGGCGGCAACGTAGCCTGGAACGGCATTCAGGTCCGCGCCCAGCGCCAGGCACGCCTTTTCCACGGGCCGGAGCACGGCCGGCAATCCGATCCAGGCACCCAGCCCCAGCACGACAAGGATGGCGGGGAAAGTGAGCATCAGCGCCTTGCGCCGCAGGGCAAGTCTCAGGCGGCCAGCGTACAAAAAGCGTACAAAGCGGCTGGCCGGGTTGTCTTCCAGGGAGCGAATCTTCTCCTGGGTCATCCACCAGCCGGCCAGCAATCCGAAGGCGCCGGCCGCGGCGGACGCCCACTTTCGGTTTAGGGGCAACCATGTTTCCACGTGGCCGCCCCACACCCAGTAGCACAATGCGGCCCCGAGCGACGCGAGGCCCAAGCTTGCGGCAAGACGGTTCCACCGCGTAAGGCGCGTGCTGCGCAACAAGACGCGGCATAGCATCGGCACCACGGCCACGGCCACGATCAGGCTCGAGGCCAACGCAAATGTCTTTGTCCAGGCCAGCGGGGCGAACAGCCTGTGGTCGCGGCCGGTCAAGAAGAACACCGGCAGGAAACTGATGATTGTCGTACTGACCGCCGTGATCACCGCGGGTACGACTTCCGCGGCGGACTGGCGAATAACGTCGAGTCTGCGCCGCCTTCCACCGGGCGACCCTTGTGCCTCCCAGTCCGCCAATGCGCCGTAGATGTTTTCCAGAACGATAATGCCCATGTCCACCATCGTGCCGATGGCAATGGCAATGCCCGCCAGCGACATGATGTTGGCATCGACACCGAACTGCTTCATCGCGATGAAGGACATCAGTACGGCCATCGGCAACGTAACGGCGATGACCAGGCTGGCCCGGACGTGCAGCAGGAACAGCACCACCACCACAATCGTGATCAGGGTCTCCTGTCCCAGGGCTTTGGTGAGCGTCGCGACGGTTTCGTCGATCAACAGCGTGCGATCGTAGACGCCGACGATCTTGATTCCGTCCAGTTCCGGTTCCAGAGCGGCGATTTTCGCTTTGACACGATCGATGACCTCGCGGGGATTCTCCCCATACCGCATGGCGACGACGCCGCCCACCGCCTCGCGTCCGTTGAAGTCCAAAGCGCCCCGGCGAAACGCCGGCCCGCTCTGCACCTGAGCCAAATCGCGGATGCGGACCGGCACTCCCTCCCGCGTCAACACGACCGTATTCTCGATTTGCCGCAGCGTTTCCTGCTCCGACTTGCCGGATCCGATAAACCCCTTGCCTCGAACAATAAACTCCATGCCGCTCGATTCGACCGTCTTCGCGCCGACATCGATGTTCGAATCCTTGACCGCGGTGATTACCCTGCTGAGCGGAATGTTTTGGTACCGCAACCGATCCGGGTCGACTTCGATCTGATACTGCCGCACGTAGCCTCCGATTGACGCGACTTCGGCTACGCCTTCGACGGACTGCAGCGCGTACTTGATGAAGAAGTCCTGCCTGGAGCGCAAATCGTCCAGGCCCATATCCTTCGGCGGCTGCAAAACGTAGTAGTAGATCTGGCCGAGAGCCGTGGCGTCCGGAGCCAGCGTCGGCGTCACGCTTTTGGGGAGCGAACCGGACACCGTCGTGAGCTGCTCGGCCACGCGCGACCGCGCCCAATAGAAATCGACGTCGTCATTGAAGGTCACCTGCACAAAGCTGAAGCCGAACATGCTCTTGCCCCGTACGCTCTTCGAGCCCGGGACGGCTTGCAGCGCCACCGACAACGGATACGTAATCTGGTCTTCGACGTCCTTTGGCGAACGGCCCGCCCATTCGGTGAGGACAATAACCTGGTTTTCACTGACATTGGGTATGGCGTCCAACGGCACGGTCCGGACCGCATACGCGCCGTAGGCCACCAGCGCCACGGATCCCATGAGGATGACGAGGCGTTCGCGGATGCAAAAATCGAGAATTTTCTCGATCATTTCACGGCCTCCGGGGCAACGACCGAAGGGTCGTCTGACGAACCGCTCGACCGGTCTGAACGCGGTTCGGCCTCGTCGATGCTCTGAGCCGGAAGCTGGTCGGGCGCAACGCCCTGCTCATCGCTGTCGGGAAGGATCATTCGGGGTTCCCCGATTGGCGGCAGGTCCAGGTCCGGCGTCTTGTCGTCCGGTTCTTCCGGATCATCAACGTCGGCGATTTTGGCCAGGTATTTTTCGGGCTCTTCGAGCAGGCTGTTTCGACACGCCTCGCAGCAAATGAAGACCGGCACACCGTTCACGTCCACCCTGAGGGGCGTGCCCATGGAGCCCAACCGGTTTTCGGAAACGACACACATCCGCTGCCGCTCCGCCAAGGCACGGTCTATCGGCGAGAGTTCACTCAGCGCCACCTCGATCTGGTTGCGCTCATCCGCCGCCGGCGTGGCCTTCGTGGGATCGATGACGGACGGCTTGCCCGACAGTTGCATTTGCGAGTCGATCAGGAAGTTGCCGCGGGTCGCCACGCGTTCGCCCTCTTTCACGCCATGCAGCATGACGATGTTCTCTCCGCTGACCGGTCCCGGTACGACACGGCGTATTTCGAATCTGCCGGGCTCCGTCTCCACATACACGACACTGTTGTTGCCTGCCATCAAAACGGCTTCGCGCGGCACAACCAGCACCTCATCCGCCTCGTCTGCGTCGGCCGTGAAACCAAAGTCCGAGGCGGGGACCAGGTCCACGCCGCAAATACGACACTTCCCCTTGGCAGCCTCGACCACATGAGGGTGTCGCGGGCTGATCCATTTGTCGGCCAGTTCCGGATCGTGGATTTTGCTTTCGCGGCCCGGTGGCTGGGCCAGCGGCACCTCGATGGTCGCCTTGGCGTAATCGCCGATTCGCAGCGCTCCATCCTCATTGGGAATGACGACGCGGACACCGACCGTGCGAGTTTCCCGATCCACTTGGGGATCGACGAACACAACACGTCCTGTGAACTTCCACCCCGGCAGCGATTGCACTTCTGCTTCCACCTTTTGGCCGTAGCGGACCGATGCCGCGTCTTCGGGGAATAATTCCAGCATCAACCACACGGCCGACAAATCCGCCAGTCGGTAGATGGTCTGGCCTTCCTCGACGTATTGCCCTTCCAGGGCTCGTTTTTCGATGACCGTGCCGCTGATGGGCGCATACAAGTGCATCCGGCTGTTGGCTTCCCCCTTGCGCTCGAGTTCGTTGATCTGCGGCTCGGTCATACCCAATTCGATGAGCCGCTGTCTGGCACTTTCATACAGGTCCCGATTCGATTCGACGACCCGCGGCAGGCTCGCCGAACGACTGTTCTGGCGAGCCTTACGTGCCAGCAACAATTCAACCTGGCTGGAGTACAATCGGGGCGAATAGACCAGTGCCAGTTTGTCCCCCTGTTTGACCACGACGCCCGTATAGTCCGCGTAGAGGCGCTCCAGCCGTCCGTCGACGTAGGCCGATATCGTCTTCAGGGTACCTTCGTCGTAACTCAGTTCGCCGATAGCGCGGATTGTGCGGTTCATCGGCATGGCCTTTACCGCCACGGTTTGGATATTGGCCACGCGACGCGACGCTGGATCAATCGTGATAGCGCGAGGGTCGGTATCGCCGCTGCCGGACGTCGTCGGCACCAGCTCCATCGCACACACCGGGCAGCGGCCCGGTTCCGATCTCGGCGGCGTGCACATCATCGGACAGATGTACTGGACGTTTGCGCCCGCCGGCTCGCTGGAATCGACGCCCCCATTCATCGAAAGCAACCCGAAGCGCTGAGCCACACCCAAGGCCATCACCAGGACCGCGCCGCAGGCCAGAAACAGAAGTGGCTGAACGCACAACTTGATCCACCAGCGCCGCGTATCCGCGCGTTGTTTTTGACGCGGTCGTGCGGCCGCCGGGGTCGCATCCGGCCGGGAATCTGTTCCCACGCCGTTCGCCGTGGAATTACGTTGATCGGAAGCTTCATTCATGGTGACCTCGGCGCAACGATGCTCGTCGCGATGCGTACCGAGAAGGATTCCAACACGTGGCGCCCCGGCGAATGTTTCGCGCATCGGTAGGCGCCGATGCCTGCCTGAAAGGCAAAGGCAGCGCGCACGTGTACACTGGGTGGACCGATTTAGGTCAGCCAGCAACAGAGAACGGCTTGCCGGCGGGTCGGAGATTGGAAAGACAAGAGAGGCGCGTCATCGCGACTTGCCGTGGGCGTATCTTCGACGCCAATGCGTGCGCAAGGCACAAATGCTACCACGCATCGCGCGGATTCGCGTTCATCCGACGTACGCGGGTTTCGGGGCGCGACAGGACGCTCTTCGTTGACCGAACAGCGACACGTCGACTTCAGGGCACGGCAGCAGGAGTTCGTCGCGTCGCCCTTCTGCCGGCAGCAGGACGCGCAACACCGATCCATCATGCCCCCGCGCGCGGGCGACCGGCATCCGCCGCGAGCAGGCCACACACCGGCCTGCATCATGGTCGCGGTCATCAGGCAGCAGATCGCCCAACGGATTCTTGGTCGAAACATCCTCGCACCTGCGGGGCAACGAGACATGGCCGGACGCTTCCGGTCCTTCAAAATTATCTTACCCAATCTTCCAGCGGTCAAGTCGCCTGTCGTGCCAGACCGCCGCAAAAACGCCGCCGAAGTGTCCTAAGAAGGACAAAATGGGTCAACCCCATTTTGTGGCTCGGGGCCGGTTGGCCAGTTGACGATTGAGCTGCACGGATGCCAAACCCGGTAGGAGATCTCCCGCCTGTTGGATGCGATGTACCGCGCGGGGCGACGTGCGGCGGTGCCGATCCCTTGCCGGTTCATGGTAGGGACCGTCTTGGCCAAAGCAATGCCGAATCGTCTCAGGTCCGTCGCGGGGAGCCCTATTGGGTTCTGCATCGTCATTGGCGGTCGGCGACCAACGGGAGCCGGTGTATGCCGGATCCAACCGGGTGTCTCATCGCTTTTTCTTCAATACAGTCCTCAATAAAACCATCGCTGTTCGTCGGCCGGCGATGCGTTGAAAGTTACGATTTCCCGGGGCTATAATGTCCGGCACCAGGGTCCCCTCTCCTGTCCGTGGGGTCCTGTTCTAGGGCTGGAATGGCCGGAGACGAACATGTTCTTCTTCCGACGCATCTCGCAGCCGGGCACCGAGGCCGCCAAGGTCTTTACATACGATCGCGGCCAGTCGTGTGCATTTGTTCGTCACGACGCGTTTACTTTCGGTCTGGGCGATCTGCCGTTCGGTCAGCGCCAGTTGATCAACGCAGTTCCAAAGTATGTCGACGTGCCTGGCCGGGAGCTTGGGGCCTTGGGCTTTGATATAGCGGATCAATCCATCGCTTTGCATCCGCGCAGGGCCAGGTCGGTTGTTGGCGTTCATGATCGATTTGACGCGATGCAGGACGCGGGCGTGCGGCCGCGAGAAACCGTTACGATGCCGGGTGAGGTCTCTGAGCAGTTGCACGTCCATGGTCGGTGCGTAGCTCGTGGGCAGGCGATCGGCGGCCAACAGTTCGGCGATGTTGAAGGCGTCCTCGCGATCGGTCTTCAAACGACGGCCGGCCATCGCGCGAGCTTGAGTCGCATCGGCCAAGATCAACTTGTCAACGACAGGTTCGAGCGCCCCCCACAGCCAGCGGTAAAAGCCGACCGTTTCAATAGCAACCGTGTGCGGGCGAGGCAAAGCAGAGAAGTACTCAACAATCTGCCTGCGGCACTTGCACGCGATCTTGCGGAAGCTGACTTCGCCACAGCAGCTGCAGAGGACACAGGCGTTGAGCGTGTCCTTATGCAAGTCGATGCCAATACACCAGTGATGGTTCAGAGAAGCTGCCATCGGACGTTCCTCCATGTACGGGACCGAAACGAAAGTCGAACAACAGAGAAGCATACTCGCTTCCCTCGGCCCCTACATGGTTTCACGCTGGTTGAACTACTCGTCGTCATCGCCATCATTGGTGTGCTGATCGCGCTGCTTCTGCCGGCCGTGCAATCGGCACGCGAAGCGGCCCGGCGGATGGAGTGCGGCAATCACCTCAAACAGCTCGCCTTGGCCCTGCACAGTTACCACCGCAGTGCCGGATTCTTTCCCCCCGGCGCCGTTATCGCTACTGATTTGGGTAGCAAGCCGAAGGGCGGCCGGTACGACGCGTGGAACGAAGCAGAAAACGGCGGGCAGGGGACGAGTTGGATCCTGCAGGTCCTTCCATTCATGGAGTATCAGACACTCTACGATAAATGGGACTTCCGGCGGAATGTCAAGGGCAACGCCCCGTGGGCGCAGACAGATATTCCCACGTTGTATTGCCCCAGCCGACGGCGACAGGTGCGTCCCGAAGACCGCGAACTCATGTTCCTGGGTTGGACACGAGGAGGCACCGACTATGGAGGATGCGCGGGACGCTACAACGTGTTCTTTAATCACTGTCGCCATGAGTTGAATTACACGCGCGATACCTGGATCATGAAAGCCGGAGTCCTGAACGCCAACGGTCCAACGAGAATCGCGCAGATCCTGGATGGCACCTCGCACACACTGATGCTGGGCGAAGTGCAGCGGATCAAACCGCCTCCTGGTTGGACCGAAACGCGTCCCAATTGCGTGTTGTTGAGTCACGATGGGTGGGCATTGGCCGGCACGAGCACCATCTTCGCCACCAATACGCCACCGGAGACCGATGGCGACAACTACCAGCCCGGAGGATTCAACAACGGTTTTTTTGAATCGGCCGGCGGAGAACATCCGGGCGGCGCGATGTTTTCTTTGAGTGACGGATCGGTGCACTTTCTCAGCGAAAACATGGACTCCCACCTGTTTGCGGCACTCGGAAGCCGGGAAGGTGGTGAAATCGCCCGGGCCACGCAGCCGTAGCTGCCCGTCCGCGCTGGCCGTCGCGTACCGGGCAAAGGACAGGACATTGTTTACGATTTCGCGGATGCGGCTGGGACTCCACCTGGCGTTACTCGTCGCCGCACTGCCAATCCCGCTGGCCGGGTGCACGCGAAACGACCGGCCCGCGCTGGCATCGGTTCATGGCAAGGTAACATTGCAGGGCCGTCCCCTGCCGGGCGCATCCATCGTATTTCAGCCAGACGACGGAAAGAGTTCGCACGCGGTGACCGATGAACAGGGTCGTTACGAACTGGTGTATCTTCCCGGCGCCAATGGCGCCGTGATCGGCCGGCACCGCGTGACGATTACGACGGCCACCGAGGAAGCCCCGGACGAACGATTGCCGGCACGGTATCATCGCGAATCGGAGCTGATCCGCGAGGTGACGTCGGGTGACAACCCGATCGACTTCGACTTGCAGCCGTCGCGTTGAAAAAAATGTTGCCGGCGCCGCACCGTATGGACTTCAAAACGTCACGGCGTCTGTCCACGATTGGCCTCTCTCATGTTGATCAGCCAGCCGGCATAGCGACGGCCATCGATGTCGCTGCATGCGCTAGCACCGCTTGAAGGTCCATAAAACGCCGGATTGATCTTGTTCCGATTTGCCGCATCGCGCACATTTTCGGGTCCACGCACGAGGGGCTTGGGAGCCGCTCGCCGATTCTTCAGGGAAGAGAACGTGCGGCAGGACGCTGCGTGCAGGCCCTTCCACGGCTATCTGGAGCGATGCACGATCGACCGGAACGCGGGAAGAGCATTTCATTATTGACTGCGCGGACAATGAACCCTGGGGCCCACCTGCCACAGCCCGCTTTTGCAGGCTTCCGTTGGCCGCCCGGGGTCCGTTCGTAGCGCAGCGGTGCCTAATTCTGTTTGCTGCTCGCCGTCAGTGGTGAGGCAGCGCGGAGACCATGCATGCTCGTCCTGTCTCGTAACGAAATGGAAAAGGTCCTTTTCCCGACACTCGGTATCTCCGTGGAAGTCTTGCGGATTCGGGGAAGAACGGCCCGATTGGGAATCGATGCTCCGGCAGAAATTCCGGTGCTGCGTCACGAACTCGCCGGTCGCCGGACAGTGGAATTGACGCCGGACGGGCGTGCTGTCAGAGACCAACTGGGCAGCCTCACGCGTGCGGTCCGCCAATGTCTGGATCGCGCCACGGAAACGCTCAATCGGTTGCACGAGAAATTGGATGAGGGTGCAGTGCCGGCGGCGCAACAGATTGTTTTGCGTCTGTTTCGTGACTTACAGGCGCTTGAGACCAGCGCGAATCGTGCCGTGGAATGGTCGTCGTCGGCAAAGGCCCTCCAGGTGCTGCTCGTCGAGGACTCCGAGATGGAACGCAAGCTGCTCGCCAGCGTCCTTGAATTGAGCGGACTTGCTGTCACCACGGCAATGGACGGCCAGGATGCGTTGGAGTTTCTCTCTTTACACGCCAAACCGGATGCCGTGCTTCTCGACATGGTCATGCCGCGATGCGACGGACCAAACTTCGTCCGCCAAGTACGTTCAAACCCGAAGATGAAAGACCTGAAAATTTTTGCGGTCAGTGGGACGGCGCCGAGCACGTTGGGGCTTGCGACCGGACGCGGCGGTATTGACGGTTGGTTTCCCAAGCCATTTGATCCGGCGGAACTGGTCAGCGCCCTTGACGAACAACTGAGCATCTGCAGCATGCGGTAGCCGCAACGCCGGTTTCCCGAGGCCGCCATGTGCCACCACCTCGGCACGGTCGAACAATTTGCCGCCAGCGGCCTGCATCAACGCACCCACTACATGCTAGCTCAAAACCACGCTCGCATCCGTCCCGCCAACTCGTTACTCGAACTGACGTCTTGCCGCAACAACAATCCGAAACGGCACAACTGTTCTTTCCCATCCGAATCTGTCATTTGTTATGGCGAAAGAAGTGAAAGAAGTATTGACGTACTGAAGTCCCGCCCGTACATTCGCGAATCAGTCGAACGGATTCGACTTGAGTGATCAGGCGCGTCAGCATCGCAGGACGTGGGCTGTCGGCCAATCACAAACCCCGCTTGTGCAGTCTCGGCATGAGCGGGGTTTGTTTTTTGCATGGAAGCGAGTTCAATCCTGCACATTTCCACACATCACCCAGGTCGGTACGCGACCGGTTGCATACGTTGCAAAGCGATCGAGCTTTCCGGATTGGTCGTCGATGCGATAGGCGACCATTGTCGATGATCGTTGGCCGGCCGCGAAAACGAAACGGCCGGACATGTCGATGCAGAAGGAACGCGGAAAGTGCGCGGTTGGGAAATGCCCTATCGGCGCCATCATGCCGCTCTCGGCGTCCAGCGAAAACCCGGCCAGCGTGTCACGAGGGCCTTCCGACGCGTCGCGCTGCTCAAGATCACGATTGGATACGTACACGTAGCGTGCATCCGGGGTCATATGAATGTCCGCCGCGGCGCTGCCACCCGAGTAATCGGCGGGCAAGGTAGACAGCGTCTGCAATTGCGTCAGCGTTCCCGAATCGGCATCGAAACTCCAGGCGGTGATCCCGCCCCCCTTCTCGTTTGATGTGTAGGCCACATCCAAGCGAGGGTGAAAAACAATGTGGCGTGGCTCGTGATACAAATGGCCCGGCTCGGGACCGCTCACGAACGGCGGATCATTGGGCATCAGACGCCCCGTCCCGCCATCGAGCCGGTATTGGTAGACTTTGTTCGGCGACGTGTGCGGCACGAATACGTACTGGCCTGACGGATCCGTTTCGACGCAGTGCGCCGTTTTCTCCGTTTGGCTGTGGTCGAGCAATTCGTCAGTGCAAACGCCATCAACGATCCGCCAAACTGTGACGCCTCCGGCGCCGTAGTGCGCGGCGAAAAGATAGCGCCCTTGATGGTCCGTCTGGATGTACGGCGACCGACTGGTGATGACCGCGGTGGCCAGCAGGGATAAGGATCCATTTGTATTTCTTTTCAGCGTGGCCACGCCGGCCTGGTCCTGCTGTAGTCCAGTCAGGGCGGCATAAACTCGCGACGCGTCGGGTGAAAACGCCAGCGGGCCGGGATTTCCCGGCAAGTCCGTCTGGAATTTCTTTGTCAGCACACCCGTGTCCGGTTGCACCTCATAGGCAACGATCGACTTATCCTGGTTGGCGGCAAGGTAAAGGAGTTGCCCTCCGTACGCCTGGGCATTGATTACCACCAACACGGCCAACCACACGATGCCCCATTGTCTGATGTTCATGGCTCTCTGGTCTCCACTCGATGTCGACTGCATGGGCCGGGGACGCGGCTGACGGTCTTCGCGAACCGTCTCCGCTCCTGGCGTCAGGCCAAACTGCCTTGATTCTGCAATATGTATTTTCGGATCGATACCCCCCGGCCTGCCAAGGGGCGGATCCCCCCGCCGCCAACCGCGGTCCGGCAAAGCCTGTGCTGCGTCGCGCGGTCGCGCGCGCTCCGGTGGCACCCGCCCACGCGGCAAGTCCATGGCTGCGTTGTTGTTAATTCGCCATGAGTGTTTGCAGGCAGGTTGAACCACGGTTATGCTTGGAACGGGCCGCGGGAAGCAGCGGATCATCGGACGGGCGCACGGAAAGTCGCGCGGATGGTCGCTATCGTACGCGGCGCCGTCCTTGCCGGCCACCAACACGAAAGAAAAAGATGCATCCGAATCACCTGGCGAAAAGAATGGGCGGAGTATGTTGCGCGCTCACCGTACTTGTGTTCCTGTCAGCAGGTCGACACGGGGGGCCCGCCCGTGCCGACGAAACGGATCCGGGTCGTCCCTTGCCGATCATATTCGACACCGACATCGGTAACGATGTCGATGATGCCCTGGCCCTGGGTGTGATTCATGCACTAGAGGATCGAGGCGAATGCCGGTTGCTGGCCGTCACGATAACCAAGGATCATGCATTGAGTGCGTCGTTTGTCGATGCCGTGAATACGTTCTACGGCCGCGGGGAAATTCCGGTCGGCATCGTTCGAGACGGGCCGACGCCGGGCGAAAGCCGCTTTACAGGCCTGAGCCGGCAGCGCGATGACGGCAAGCTGCGTTATCCCCACGACCTGGACGATGCTTCGGAGATTCCCGAGGCAACGGACGTGCTGCGTCAGATTTTGTCTTCGCAGCCCGACGGTTCGGTCGCCATCATCCAGGTGGGGTTCTCGACAAACCTGGCGAGGCTGTTGGATTCCGACCCCGACGAACATTCACCGCTCAACGGACGCGACCTCGCCCGCCAGAAAGTGCGTTTTTTGTCCGCGATGGCCGGTGCCTTCGAGTTGATTCAGGGCCGTCCCCACGGCGAATACAATATCGTCAAAGATCTCCCCGCCGCGCAGCGTCTCGCGAGGGATTGGCCCACATCGATTATATACAGCGGTTACGAGACCGGCCTGGCAATTCGCTTCCCCGCGGCGTGCGTAGAGAATGATTTTGGGTACACAACGCATCATCCGCTTGCGGAAGCATACCAGGCCTACAACCCCACGCCTCACGAGCGACCAACGTGGGACTTGACCAGCGTGCTGTGGGCGGTTCGGCCACGGCGCGGATACTTCGACCTGTCCCCGCCGGGCCGCGTACGCATTGACGACGACGGTCGCACACGTTTCGAACCCGAAAAAACCGGAAGGCACCGCTATCTCATCGCCGACAGAATGCAGGCCATCCGCGTGCGGGAAGCTCTGGCATTGCTGGCCAGCCAGCCACCTGGGACATTTCAGCAGCGCCGCTAACAAAACCGCCGGTCCGTCTGCACACGCGCGTTTTAGGTAATGCATCCCCGAGATCTTATTGAGGCCTGTTATCCAGGCCGTCGCTTCCGCCACGGCTGCTGACTGGACGGATCACCCGGTTGATTAGCGCCGGTCGACCGGGGCATCTTCTCCGTGATCAAGTGGTACCCTTCGCCGCAGGGTGCTTTCGATCAGCTGGTAGAGGGACTCGAGTTCGCTCCGTCGTTCGATCGCGTGTTCGCGATGGAGCACTTCGCCGACTTGCACATCCGTCACGCCCAACGATTGAAGCACCGCCCGCGCGTCGCACCACGCGGGCAACCACGTCATGATCTTCTTGAACCGTTCGATGCCGCCCGCCAATTCCATGAAGTAGTCAAAATTCAGAATGAAGTAGACGTGGTCCTGAAAAGGGGAAGGACGGTCAACAAGGCCCGTCTCGTCGAATACAAAATGACCCGGTTTCGGTTGCCATTGCAATCCGAGATCACGCAGATGTCTCGCCAGTTCAATTTCGGTTTCGCGGAATTGCATGCCACCCCTCCCTCGTTTGACGTGGCCTGTGGCGCCGCCATGCGGATGGCTCCGGCGCCGTTGTCATTTCGTTATCATATGTCAGAGTCAAGGCCGCTTAAACCTACTCGAGACAGGTTCGTCCCATGCGTTGGCCACTGGTTGTTCTGTTCGGTTGTATCCTTATCGCGATGCTCGTAGTAACCACCGTGGCATCGCTTGACCGCAGTATTCTGGCGGTCGGATCCGAATTGACCTCGGACCCGTGGTTTCTGGCCACGCTGTTCGACGCGTACTTTGGGTTTCTCACATTCTACGTGTGGGTGGCCTACAAGGAACCGGGCATGTTCCGCAAGACGCTGTGGTTCGTCCTGATCATGGCTTCGGGAAACATTGCCATGTCCTTATACATGCTCATTCAATTGGTGCCCATGGAAGGTAAGCTGGATTGGCGCGAACTGCTGCTGCGGCGCAGCCCATAGGACGTGTACTGTCTACAGGTGATCGTTTTCGACGGCGGCCTGGCAATCGGGACACCAGTAGGTCGATCTTGCCAGATCGCCCTGCCGGCGCATGCAAATCGACGCGCCGCAGACCAGGCAGGGCTCGTCGCTGCGGTTGTAGACCCACAGACGCCGGCCGTCCGCGGCAAACCGGGTGCGGCGGGGATACCCGCCCAGGTTCCGCTGCATGAGTCGTCGCGCGGTCTTGACGATCGATGCGACCTGGACATCCGAAAGCCGGCCGACGGACAAGAACGGGTTGCACCGAACGACAAACAGCGTTTCCGACTTGTACACGTTCCCTATTCCCGACAGGATAGTTTGATTCATCAGCGCTTCGCCGATCGGCGTGACGTCATGAATGCGAAAACGCCGAGTCACGACTTCGCAGTCAAGTTCCCGTGTCAGAAGATCAGGACCCAGACGCTGTAGATAAGGGTGCCGGCGCAAGGCGGTGGCCGTCAGCAACTCGAGGGTTTTCGGGCTGAAACACACCGCGACGGTCTCGCGTTTCCGATCGAGAGAAGGAGTGGCTCGGTTCGCCAAGTCTCGATCCGGATCCGGGAGGGCCGAAGCGGCCTGGATGACGAGCGCCGCACGGCGTTGCGGCTTCTGCCACCGCTGACCGTCCGCGTACATGTGCCACGAGCCGGTCATCCCCATGTGTGAGTGAACTGTTCGGCCATCGTCGAGGTGCATCAGCAGATGCTTGCCCCGGGCCTCCACAGAACAAACGATATGCCCCACCAGCGAGTCGGCGTCCAGATCGGGCAGACGCGATTCGGCGCGGATGACGGTATGTCCCTGGAGATCACGGCGAAGCCGCGCCGCCGTTCGGAAAATGGTGTCGCCTTCAGGCATGGTGGACGACCGTCTAAGCGGGGATCCGCCGGTGCAGCAATCCGCGGCTCGTCACAACGAAACCGGCTTCCTGCAGGTGCTCGGCAAGTTGCGAATCGCAGGCCGGCTGACCGTCGATCTTGCCCAGGAAGACCGGTCGCTGCGCAGAGGCCTGGCTCTTCAGTGTGGCTACCAGGGCCGCCAGCGCCTGCGACCGCTCAGGCTCGTCGAGCGGCGGGAACGTGAGCAACTGCTGTCCCGTACGACTGACATAGCCGATCAGTTGCCCGCCATACAGGATGACGCACGCCCCGGCCGTGCGCGCGGGCCGCAAACCGGCAACACTTGTCGCCTTCGGCCAGGCCAGCGCCGATCCATACGGATTGGCGGGATCCGTGGCCGCCAACATGCAAACCTCTTTGTCGCTGTCCGCCACGCTTTGGCAGTCCCGTAAGCGGTCCTCCGCGCCGGGCAACGCGAACTGCGAGGCGCCGAGGCCATCAATGAAATAGCCGCGCCGCACGCGCCCCGCATCTTCCAGCGAGTTGAACACGGGGTACAGCCCGGCGAATCCTCCTTGGATCCCTTCTCGAGATACCTGTTCGCGGGTCACGACGCCGTAGCGGTCCAAGAGTTGCCTTGCCACGGCCATCTGCCGCTCCGTGACCGTGGCTCGATCGTGAGCGGGCAACTCCACAAGCGACCACCGGCCTTCGGAACCGGGGTTGCCGGACACGCGTCGTGAACGAAATCGCCGCCAACGGCGCCGCGGGCCGCGCCTCCGCGAAATGGACCGTTCGCGCAAAGCCCTGAGCGGTGCGAGGGTGTCGTTTGTCAGTTCGCCGTTCCAGACAAGATCCCACAGCACCGCCAGCAGGTCCCCGCGAAACATGCCTGTCGCGCGGAGCATATCATCAAAAAAAAGAGCGCCGCGGGCATCGAGGAGTTGTCGTACGGACTCGGCCTGCGAATGTTCCAGTGGTGTTGTCGCCGGCAGCAGCAGCTTCAGGTGGTCCGTGAGATAGAGTGCAATGCGGCCGTCCCAGGAACCAAGACGCTCCACGCCGCGCCAAACGATCTCGCCCGCCGCGCAGAGTTCATCAAGATCGCTTGGTCGGTACGCGTCAACCCGTCCGGGCAGGACGCGGTCTTCCAGATCGGAGACAGCAATGGCCGCACCCTGGAGTTGCTCGACGACGTCCAGCAGACCGTCCAAGCCTTTTCGCGGACGGTGCAGCCCCTGCCACCGAGGCAGGAAGCGCCCCAAGGTCTCGGGGTCGACCGGTTCGACGTCCTGCCGCAAACGGGCGATGGAGCGTCGCTTGAGCTTGCGCAGCACCTGCCGGTCGCACCACTCGCGGCCGTGCCCACCGGGCAGAAACTCCCCTTCCAATAACCGGCCGTCCGCAACGAGTTGGTCCAGGACCCGTTGAATGGGATTCAGGGCCGTGCCCAGCCGGCCCGCCACATCCTGAGCTGCAAACGGCACGTGGGTGCGCGCATATCGCGACACGAGGTCCCGCCAGGGATCGGGAACGCTTTCCAGCAACGCGTGTGGCAATCCCGGCGGCGGGACAACGCCCAGTGCGTCTCGGTACCGTGCGGCGTCCTCTGCCGCGATAAAACGAATCTCCGACGCGATCGACGCTTTTATGATCCGGCGCTGACGTTGCAATTCGTCCAGCCATTCGTCCACCTTCGTGAGCGGGACACGATGGGCGGACTCTGCATCGTCGCCTGCCGGCACGTGAGGCGCGTTCGCTTCGGCATTATGTAAAGCAGGGACGCCACGCGTATGGATTTCGTCGCGGCTGAGATCTCCAAGTTGCAGAAGCAGGTCGTGCAGTTCGTCCGCGTCGCGCATCGGGAACCGGCCGTCCAGACGTTGAAGTTCCATCGCCAACGCGTCGACAACGTCCGCGTCGATCAATTCGCGGAGCCCCACGTCGCCCAGCAGTTCTTGAAGCTGGCTGTGGTCCAGCGCGAGCGTCGCGGCGCGGCGTTCCGCCAGCGGGGCATCGCCGTCGTAGATGAAATTGCCGACATAGCTGAACATCAACGAAGAAGCGAATGGGGAAGCGGACGACGTCTCCACCTGGCGGACGCAGACCGCCCGCTGCTCGATGTCCCGCAAGATGCGTTTCAAACCCGCGATGTCGAAAACGTCGCGCAGGCACTCACGATAGGTTTCCAGCAGAATTGGAAAATCGGGATAGCGCGACGCCACGGACAGCAGATCCGCGGCGCGGCGGCGCTGCAGCCAGAGGGGCGTGCGTCTGCCGGGCTGTCGTCGGGGCAGCAACAGCGCGCGGGCCGCGTTTTCCCGAAATCGCGCGGCGAAAAGCGCCGTGGAGGCGAGTTGTCTGGTCACCAGCTCGTCGATGTCCGCGCTGGCCGGCAGGAACCATTCCAGCGGAGGCAGCACATCGGATTGCGGCAGCCGAAACATGATGCCGTCATCGGTCCACATCAGATCCGGGCTGTCCGCAAACTCTTCGCCGATGCGCGCTGCTACCGCCGTGGCCCAGGGGGCGTGCACACGGGCGCCGAACGGCGTCAGGACGGCGACGCGCCAGTCGCCGATCTCGTCCACGAAACACTCCATCACCACCGTCTTGTCATTGGGCGCTTCTCCCGTCGCTTCCTGTTGTTCGTGGAGATAGCTCATCAGGTTCCGCGCCGCGCGTCGTTCGAGCGCGTGTTTTTCGATCAATTCCGATACCGCCACGTCGGGCGCCATGCCGAGCAGCCGACGGGTCAGCTCGCCAATGGCCTTGCCGAATTCCAGCGGGCGTCCGACCCCGTCGCCCCGCCAGAAGGGCATCCGTCCGGGCTCTCCGGGCGCGGGTTGCACCAGGACGCGATCGCCGGTAATCTCAACCACCCGCCAAGACGAGGCGCCCAGCAGGAACACGTCGCCCGCGCGTGTTTCGAAGACCATTTCCTCGTCCAGTTCACCCACGCGCCGCCCCGCTCCGCCGGATGCGGATCGACTTCCGGCTGTTCCCATCGGCGGCTCCGGCCCTCGCTGGACCGGGCGCGAGTCGGAGCCATCGGCCAGGAACACTCCGTACAACCCGCGATCGGGTATCGTTCCGGCATTCAAGACGGCCAGCCGCTGACTGCCCCGTCTGGGCGACACCGTGCCTGCCAGTCGATCCCACGTCAGCCGCGGGCGCAACTCGGCAAATTCGTCGGAAGGATACCGTCCGGCGAGCAGATCCAGCACCTTCTCGAATGGCGTTCGCGCAAGCTCCATGAAGGGGGCCGCGCCGCGAACGGTGGCCAACACTTCGTCGACGGCCATGGGACCCATGGCCACCATCGCTACGATTTGCTGGGCCAAGACGTCCAGCGGATTGCGCGGATAGAAAGTTTCTTCAACCTCGCCACGCATCATGCGTCCCGCGGCGGCGCTGCACGCCAGCAGGTCGCCGCGAAACTTTGGAAACACGATTCCCTTGGAGATCGCGTCGATGTGGTGGCCCGACCGGCCGATCCGCTGGATACCGGAGGCAATCGACGGCGGCGCCTCGATCTGGATCACCAGATCGACGGCCCCCATATCGATTCCCAGCTCCAGCGAGGACGTAGCAATGATGGCCGGCAGTTGCCCCCGTTTCAGCCGATCTTCGATCTGCAAGCGCTTTTCGCGAGCCACGGAGCCGTGGTGCGCCAGCGCCAGTTCTTCATCCGCCAGTTCGTTCACCGAGGCCGCCAGCCGCTCTGCCAGTCGGCGACTGTTGACGAAGATCATGGTGGACCGATGCGCTCGAATCAATTCGATCAGCCGCGGGTGAATCGACGGCCAGATGGACGGCCGCGAAGGGCCCGCAGCGGCGGGGCCGGTATCCGCCTGCTGTTCCGCCAGCCGGGCCATATCCTCGACTGGCACTTCGATGCGCACGTCGAGCGGCCGGTTGCGACCCGCCTGGATGGTGGTCACGGTCCGCGGCACGGGCAGCGGTTCCGGATCCGTTGTTACGCGTGCGCCGCCCAACAGCCGGGAGATTTCTTGCAAGGGGCGCTGAGTGGCCGACAACCCGATTCGCTGCATTGCCGGAGCCTCGCCGTTGTGCAAACGGCGGAGGCGCTCCAGGCGCTCCAGAGAAACAAACAGATGTGCGCCTCGCTTATTGCCCACGACGGAATGGATTTCGTCGATGATCACCGTATCGACGTCGACCAGCGTCTGGCGGGCACGTGACGTCAGAATGAGATACAGCGATTCCGGCGTGGTGATGAGGATATCGGGTGGATGCCGCAACAGGCGGGCGCGTTGCTGCATGGGCGTATCGCCCGACCGCACCGCGACGTCAGGCACGCGATGGGCCTCGCCCCGACGTTCGGCCACTGCACGCACACCGGCAATCGGCGCGCGCAGATTCCGCTCTACGTCCACGCCCAGCGCTTTCAGGGGCGAGATATATAACACACCGACTCGAGATGGCGCTTCGGTCGTCGCGGACCCGGCGGGGCCGGCGAACATGATGCGGTCGATGGCAATCAAAAACGCCGCCAGCGTCTTGCCCGAGCCCGTGGGGGCCAGCAACAACGTGTTGTCTCCGGCCGCTATGGCCGGCCAGGCCTTCGCCTGGGCGGGTGTGGGCCTATCAAAAACCTGTCCAAACCACTCCGCCACCACGGGGTGAAAATGTTCGAGTCCCGTTCGATCGATCTGCAAATCGCGCGACATCACGACCGCTTGTTCTTGTCCGTGGAAAGCGACGCCGCATCCGCCCCGCGGATCAGGCCAGCAAGCCCCTCACGACGTGGGCCGGCTCCACACCCGTCAGGCGATGCTCAAGTCCCTGAAACTCGAACGTCAGGCGGTCATGGTCGATGCCCAGCAGATGCAAAATCGTGGCGTTCAGGTCGCGGATGTGGACGCCGTCTTCCACGACGTTGTAAGAAAAATCATCCGTGCGGCCCCAATCACAGGGCCTGATCCCGCCACCGGCCAACCAGATCGAAAAGCATCGTCCGTGGTGATCGCGCCCGGCGCGGGGACTGCCCATTTCGCCCTGGCTATAGGTCGTTCGCCCGAATTCTCCGCCCCAGATGACCAACGTATCGTTGAGCAGTCCTCGCCGGGCGAGATCCATCACCAGCGCCGCGGACGCCTGATCGGTATCGCGACATTGTTTGGGCAGTTGTTCGGCGATGGCAATGTGTTGGTCCCACCCCCGGTGAAACAATTGCACGAACCGCACGCCGCGCTCGACCATACGCCTCGCCATGAGGCAATTGGCCGCGAATGTGCCGGGCCGTCGCGAATCGGGACCGTACAGATCGAAGGTACTGTCGGGTTCGTCGCTGACGTCCGCCAGTTCCGGCACGGACGTCTGCATGCGGAAGGCCATCTCGTATGCCGAGACACGCGCTTCGATCTCCGGGTCGCCGGTATCCGCCAGATGGCGCCGATTCATCTCCGCCAGGGCATCGAGCAATTGTCGGCGGCGGTGCCGTGAGATACCCGGCGGGTTTGCCATGTAAAGTACGGGGCTGGCTCCCGGTCGAAGCTTGACACCTTGATGCTTCGACGGAAGATAGCCGCTGCCCCACAGGCGGGCGAAGAGCGGCTGGCCCGGGTTCTTTCCCGTGCCTTGAGAGATCATCACGATATACGCTGGGAGATTCTCGTTGATGCTGCCCAAACCGTAACTCAACCACGACCCCAGGCTGGCGTGCCCAATCTGCTGGGAGCCGGTGTTGATGTACGTAATGGCCGGATCGTGATTAATCGCCTCCGTATTGACGGATTTCACGATCGCTATCTGGTCGGCGATCTTCTGCGTGTGAGTCAACTGGTCGCTGATCCAGGTTCCGCGCTCCCCGCACTGCCTTAACGGCCAGAATGGAGCGACGATGGGAAAACTACTCTGCCCGGCGGTCATCCCCGTGACGCGCTGATCGCCTCGCACGCTCTGCGGCAATTCCGAACCGTGCAGCCGTTTCATGACGGGTTTGTAGTCGAACAGATCCACGTGTGAAGGCCCGCCCGACTGAAACAGATAAATCACGTTCTTGGCACGCGGCTGAAAGTGAGGCAAACCGGGCAGGCCGAACTCCCGTAAATGCCCGCTGCGCGCCGCTGCGTCCGCGGACGTGCCGCGTGTCAGATCGGTAAACAACAGCGTGGCCAAGGCCGCTCGCCCCAACCCCAGGCCCGTGCTGCCGAGCATCGCACGCCGTGTAACTTGCGCGAGTGTCCGATCCGAATGATTCACGGCCGTCATTCCCTGGTGATCGTTTCGCTCAAATTGAGCAACAAACTGGCAACTTGCATCCAGGCAGCATGTTCGACGGGATCCACCTCCGCGGCACACGGTGTTTCGCCCACCGAGAGCGCCACCAACGCCGAAGCGCGCTGTCGCAGAAAGTCCTCGCGCGCGCCGTTCAGCGCGGTTCGCATCACGGCCAGCTCCTCCGACGTCGGCTGCCGGCTCAACACCGAAACGAACGCGTAAGCCAGACGTGCTTCCGGGTCGGAGGGCCCTTCTCGGAGCACACGTTCGGCCAGTGCGCGCGCGGCTTCCACGAACTGTGGATCGTTCAACAACACGAGCGCCTGCAAAGGCGTATTCGTCGCGGAGCGTTGCATCGTGCAGATTTCGCGCGTCGGCGCGTCGAAAGCGACCATGGCCGGCGGCGGTACCGTTCTCTTCCAATAGGTGTACAGACTGCGACGATACAGCGATTCACCGTGGTCCTGCACAAAAACCTGTGCCGTAGCGAGCGTGCTTCCGAAGTGACTGATTTCCTTCCATAACCCAGGCGGCTGGTACGGCTTGACGCTCGGCCCGCCGACACGGCAAATCAGCAATCCGCTCACTTTCAACGCCAGGTCGCGAATCAACTCGGCCGGGAGCCGGAAACGAGGACCCCGGGCGAGCAACCGGTTGTTGGGATCCCGTTTCAACATTTCGGGAGATGTCCGCGACGACTGGCGATACGTCGCCGACATGACGATCATCTTCACCAGCCGCTTCACGTTCCAACCGTTATCCGCAAAGTCGACCGCCAGCCAGTCGAGCAGATCCGGGTGGGTGGGCTGGGCACCTTGCGTGCCGAAGTCGCTGGACGAGGAGACGATGCCGGCCCCAAACAAGAGCTGCCACACGCGGTTCACCGCGACGCGGGCCGTGAGCGGGTGGGCAGGCTCGGTCAGCCAGTACGCCAGGCCGAGCCGGTTGGCAGGCCAGTCCGACTGCAGCTGCGGCAGAAAAGCCGGCACGCCGGGGTCGACCGCTTCGGCCGGCCGATCGTACTGGCCCCGTTCCAGTACAAACGTATGGCGGGGTTGCCCTGCGGTATCCATCACCATCGCCGGATGTGGTTCGGTCAGATGGCCAAGTCGGTTCCGCACATTCTCAGTCCGATACCGCAGTGCCGACATTTCATCGCTGGTCGCGGCGAAGTATTCGTGGATGCGACGGAGTTGTTCGTCGGTCCGGTTCGCCGGATCGACCGCGAGAATCTCCTGCACTTCGGTCGGGACATTCGTGTCGGTATCGTTGCCCGTCATGGCATACAGACGAAATCGCCGAGGCATCAGATGCTCGCCGCGGGGATAGCCTCCTCCCAGGAACGTGAGCGTTGCCGTCAGGTAAGGCCGCGTCTGTGTGTCGATCGGCTCGTCGAACGTAAACGTAATGTGCTGGGGGGTGTTGTTGTCGGGGTGAGGCGACCAGCCGTTGTGGGAGCGTTCGTCGAGGCAATCCTGGGGCGGGTAGTCGGCATGGGACGCGCTGGCCGTGACCCGCCGAATGGGAAGAATGTTGTAAAGATCGGTTTGATCGGCAGGAATCTCCGTAGCCGAGACGGACATCCCCGTCAGGACAAAACTGCCTTCCAGTGCCTTGCCGTAGCCAATCGGATCGTCCGACTGGTCGGGCGCATGAAGAAATTCGATGCGGAAGCCCGTGATCCGAGGCACATCGACACGCATCGAAATCTGAGGGAAGTGGCCGCTCGCGTCAGGGCTGACCAGCACGTAACCCCCGGAATTGATCGCGAACACGCCGCTGGCGTTGGGAGTGGAAACCTTCAAGACCTCGACTGGGAAAAGCTCGTGATCGCGCCCTCGTTCGGCCAGTTCTCGCCGCAGGCGGGCTTCCCACGCGGCCTGGCCGGTATGCGGCGCTCGAAGCTGCTGTTTTAATCGCGCGAGTTCCTGGCGTGTCTGCGCGATTTCCTCGTCGCTGGCCAGTGGGCTTCTGGCTTCAATTGACGGGCGAGCGTTAACCCCATTGTCTCCGTCCAGTCCGCGGTCGCTCAACGTATTGAAGAATGCATAAAAGCGATAATATTCTCGTTGGCTGATTGGATCGTATTTATGCTCGTGGCATTGGGCACATCCGATCGTCAACCCCAGAAACACCTCTCCCGTGGTCTTGACGCGATCGACGCAGTAGTTGGCCAGATTCTCTTCGGGTATGGTGCCTCCTTCGTGCGTGATCATGTGGTTGCGATTGAATCCCGTCGCCACGCGTTGCTGCACCGTTGCATCGGGCAGAAGATCGCCGGCAAGCTGTTCGACCACAAACTGGTTGAAGGGCATATTGCGGTTGTAGGCAGCGATCACCCAGTCGCGCCACAACCACATATGACGGCCGCCGTCGATCGAATAACCGTTGGTGTCGGCATAGCGGGCCTGGTCGAGCCACGCAATCGCCATCCGCTCGCCGTAATGCCGGCAACGCAGCAGGCGATCGACAAGTCGTTCGTACGCTTTGGGCGATGGGTCATCTACAAACTGCTCGACCTCCTCGATCGAAGGCGGAAGGCCAGTCAGGTCGAGAAACAGTCGCCGGACCAGCGTCCTCCGGTCTGCCTCCGGGGAAGGCCGCAGGCCGGCCGCGTCGAGTCTTGACAGCACGAAATGGTCGACCGTATTGCGTGGCCAGTCGCCGTCGCTGACCTCCGGCAGATCGGGCGACCGCGGAGGAACAAACGACCAGTGTTCCTGCCACGGGGCTCCCGATGCGATCCAGCGCCGCAGTTGCTCGATCTCGTTATCGGACAGAGTCATTCCCGAATCGGGCGGCGGCATCCGAACGTCGTCATCATCGGCGCGAATCCGCTCGTAGAGCGCGCTTTGCTCCGGATCGCCCGGAACCACGGCTGCGTAACCGCCGAGATCCGCGGTAGCCCCTTCCTGTGTGTCCAGTCTCAAGTCCGCCTCGCGGGACTCTTCATCCGGTCCGTGACACTGGAAACACTTGTCTGCCAGGATGGGCCGTATGACACGGGCAAACGCGGCGGGTTGTTCGTCGTCGCCTGCTTCTGCCTTCACACGCGGCGGCAGCGGCCCGCCTCCCAGAATCAACAAGACGAGCAAAGCTGCACGCAGACCGCACGCACGCTGGCGTGCCGTGTATTTGCCGCGGTATCCTGCCGACGCGCGCCGTGCCAAATGGACACGCTCGAAGAACGTCGTGCTGGTGCCGAGTATCAAAAGGGCCTTACTGCTGAACATCGTCGTTCTCCTTCAATCCGCCAAATTCCGCCTCCAAGGCTACGCGGATCACCGCATCTCATGACGCGTGGACGGCGGCCCGCAACGGGTCCGTCTCGTCATTATATCCGGTTTCTCATCCACAACAGCCGGCAGCGTCACGGCGGTCGCACGTCGGCACGGCGGGCATCAAGCGACCGGGCGTGGGGGTTGGATGGGGTACGCGGCATACCTCAGTTACCCGCATCGGCGGGGACTTCGTAGCTGTACAGATGCGACTGGCTCGCAAAATATATTCGCCCATTGAGAAAATCGCCGCCCGGCCCGACGGGCACTGGCGACCTAGCCAGTAACGAAATCTGGAATGTCTCGGGGTCGACGCGGGCAATGCCCTTGCGGAACAGCATGTAAACCGTTCCCCGCGGGTCGCGGACAAAGACCCGGGGACCTTGCTGCGAATTGGTGCGCCCCAACTCGGCGGCCGTATCCTGTTGGGCAACCACCCGGCGCTGCTCCGGGTCGAACACAAAAAACCGGTGATAGTCGGCCACACCGTACACCAGACCGTTGGAGCCGGGACACGTGTCTACGTACGTCTGGACGCCGGTCAAAACCGGTTCATGCCAGTCAATCTCCTGCGTGTCGATATCGAAGAGGTAGAGTTCCGCCTCGCGCGCTTTCTTCTCGCCGCCCGTACCGGGACTCGTGGTCGAGCCACCGAGTACCTTGCCGCCGGGCACCGACACCAGACTCATCGTGGCTTGATTGGGCAGCAGGTCGGTGTGTTCGAGAAGCGTTTGTTGTCCCGTGTCGCGGTCGTACAGCAGCAGCCCGCCGCCGGTCAGGCCGTACCCGGGTGTCCCGGCCAGGATCACCGTCTTGCCGTCGCTGTGGGCAAGCAGATCATGGGGCCGATTGATCGCGGGATGGCACTCGGTAATGAACCGGGGATTGCTCTGCTGGTTGTCCTTCTCCGTGGCGTTCCACGGGCGGGCCGGATCCCATTCCAGCAGGAATCCGTGCCCGTAGCCTCCCACGAAAAACCGGTCCCCCTGCCGGGCCACGGTGTTCCACTGGCCACGCGTGGGGCGATTCGTCCACGTGTCCCCCTCGGGATCGTAGCGAAAGAAACGCATGGGAAATGTCGTGCCGCCGCAAAGAGATCCGTCGGGAGCGACCGCCAGGCCCATCAAATGGGCCCCTTCGCTCTGGTAGTCAAACTGCCGCTGTCGGACTTCTCCGGTACGGGGATCTTCCACTTCAAGGGTTCGATGCACGAGGTTGCAGGATCGGATCCGCTGTCCGTCGGGAAATGTCCGATGGAACAGGCCCTGACTGCCGGCGATGATCCGCGGCCCGTGGATGTCGGGTGGCGCGTCGAGACGGGTCGCTTCGCCGCGGTACAGTTCGTACCACGTTGCGTTCTGGCCGCCCGAGTGGCCGTAGACCTTGCCGTTCGCGTCGGGGTAAACGACCCCGGATCCGTGAGCGCGTTCATGGTCCGACAGCACGGGTGTGGCCTCGCGCGCGTCCCTGTGCAGCGCAATGATCTGACTGGCCGCGCTGCCGATTCCGAAATAGATCCAGCCCGTATCATCGGCGGCAACCGAACGTGGATACTGCCGCCAGTTTTCATGATGGACGTGGCCGTAGTCGGAAAACTCGCGAGTTGCCGGATTGAACGAAACGACTCCGCTCTGAGGATAGGTTACCGACCAGATCATGCCCTGGTCATCCTCGGTCATGCTCATGGCCATTTGAGGTGCGGTCGCACGATGAAATGTAAACGCTCGCCGAACGGGATCGAATTCGACAAAGTGACTGTTGAAATGCGTGTAGAACTTGTTGTTGCTTGACAGGATCGACGCGTAGGGACAGTCCCCGCCGGGTGGAAACGGCACCGGGAATTGCTGGCTTTTGCCGGTCTCGGCGTCGATCATCAACAACGCGTAGCCTCCGCGATGGTCGAACAGCCAGACAAGCACCACGTTGCGCCCTTCGGCGTCCTCGGTCGCCACAATGCCGCGGTGGTTGCTTACCGGTGTTGCCACGCCATGGTTCAGGAAGCCGTTGCCCAGGTCCTCGGTCTCCGCCTCCGCGACAACGGTCGGAGATGCCACCAGAAGCATAACGATCAAAAGGGCTGGATGAATTCGCCTGCCTTGCATGGATGTGTTCCTTCTGCCAGGAGTCAACAGTGCACGATGCGGCGGAACCGGCCGTCTCCAGGTATCCGCTGCGTGGTTTGGCCGCGATCAGTGAATCATTGTCGCCGATCCTGGGCTTGGCCGGCAAGAACGCCGGCAAGAACGCCGGCAAGAACGTGGAACTCTGCGCACACGTTGTGAGGGGTTATGGAATATCGCCGGCCAGGTCTCTGACGGTGTCTGTCACGCCGGCCACGACACGGGCGAGGGCGGACAGATTGATTTTGTCTACCGTATCCTCGGGAGTGTGGTAATACCGATAACGGAAATTGGCCGTGTCGGTGATCATCAGCGCGGGGTAGCCACAGTACCAGAACGCCGCGTGGTCGGATCGGAAAATGTCCTTCATCCATCGAGGGGCGGCGATCCCTTCCGATGGAAACGATGTCCGACGAAGGCTCCCCACGACGCGGCGGACGAGACGACGCGAACGTACGTTGCCGACCACCGCGACAAAGTTTCCCGTGGTGGGATACAAGTACCGCAGGGCGGCCACGGGATAGCGCTGCGTCGTCGGCGCGTCCAAATAACATCCGATGGTCTCCAGGCAGACCATTCCCACGATCTTTTCGCCGTTCGCCCTGCACCGGCGGGCGTAATTCAAGCTACCCATGGCGTCCGTCATGTAATACGGCGATTCCTCATTGGCGAAGAACGCCAGGCGTACGGTCCGGTCAAAGGCTCGTTGCGCGAAGTCCCGTGCGAGCGCCAGGTTCGCGACAACCGCCGAAGCATTGTCGTTCGCGCCGGGGCTGTACGGCACGGTGTCGTAGTGGGCGCCCACAATGATTATCTCGTGCGGATGGTGGCGGCCGGTGCATTCGACGTCGATATTCCAGACCGTGTTGTCGTCGACGGAGAATTCCTGGCGGTGCGGCCGATGTCCCGAAGCCTCCAACGAAGCTTCGATGAATCTCGCCGCCTCGGCAAGTTGGGCGGATCGCCGAGAAAGGTTGCGCTCTCCAATATCGGCAGCAAGACCAATCAGTTCCTTGTGCATGGCGTTACGGAGGCGTATTTCTGTATCATTAAGCGGTGGAATCGGACCGCGCCATCGCCTGCCGGGCATCCAGAGCATGGTCCTCCAGGCAAGGGCCGCAGCACCCAACAGAAGAACGAGACACGTGACGACATAAAACATGCAGGATCCGCCAGATTCGAGACCATTTTCCGGCGAGCGGTGTCCGCACTACGGGACTCCGGTCGCCCGTTGCTACCGTCCAAGGTCTTCCAACACGCCGCCGCTTCAGCCCCTCCAGCATACAACGCTTGCACAATGCCCGTGACCAGCAAAGAAACGCTCCGCAGGGAGCTGACCACCGTCGAAGTCGATGACCGATTCAGCGAAGCCATACTGCAGTTTCGTGATGGCAGCCGGCTCTGCTTCTGCCATCGCGTCGGGCAACGGTGGGCCAAAGCCGTGGGCCCCGGGCGGCAGGAGCATCAAACGGGGCACGCAGGCGACCTTCTGGCGGCGATGGTCCTGTTCCGCCTGAACGCCAAACACCTGGATATCCAGTTCCAGGACGGCAGCCGCTGGGATGAACGGCTCCAGAACTTGACGCAACCGGACGCTTACTCCGGATGATTCATGAACCAACCAGCATTTTTCGGAATGTGGGTCCCGCAGGGGAGCACCGTCTATCCCGCCCAAAACACCGCGCGGAATCAGCCGGAACGCGCTAGCGTCCGGTTTGGGCGACGCCTCCAGTAACCGTGGGCTAGCGCCCTTCGGCGGATGAATTATCCGGGTTAGACGGATGCCTTTCCGGACGCGTGGGACACGCACGGCACGATGTGCTTTGCTTCCCGTTGTCCATGGCGATACCATGAGCTGCATTACCGCGCGATGACGACGCACCGGCCGCGGGGCGCCAGTCTCCGATTGCTGTTCGTTCGCAGACCCGCACGAATCGGACGCCGGCGCGTGCCGGCTGATTATTCTGTCCCACACTCCTCCAGTGGCCTCGGCAGCAGCTGTCTCCGGTTGCATTCTTCACCCGCCAGTTCCGCAGCAATAAAATCCGCAGCAATAAGGAAGGACCAGATCATGCCCGTCTCCCACACCAGCAGAATCCGCATCGCGAAACACGAGGGTCCGCACCGAACGGCGCGCATCGAAAATTTCGAAGACCCCATCCATTTCGGAATCCATGGCGGCATCAAGCATTTCTATCAAGAGAAGTATGGCCGCGAGATCGGCGGACCCGAGTATCCCGCGACGCTCGACCACATCATAGCGGGTGTCGCCGGGTGACTGACCGGCACCTTGGGTTCCGCACTGGACGTGCGGCAGATCAAGTCGGCGGATAACCTTGTCGCCGATGTGGAAGGGGATATCGGGGAAGTGGACGGTGTCTTGAAAATCACTCAAATTCGGATCCGCTACCGCGTCACGATTCCCGCCGACAGTCGCGACAAAGTGAGCCGCGTGATGGAGACGTACGCCGAGAAGTGCCCGGCCTACCAAAGCGTCAAGGGATGTATTGATTGCCGCTGGGATATCGACATGATCGAGCAATGACGCGCCGGCAGCGGAGGCGCGAAGCTGGCACGCAGCGGTGTTGGAGAACCATCGCGCTGGCGCTGGTTTCATCATGTGCTTTCGTGGCTCGTTTGCATTGCTCACGGCGGCGCAAGCACGCCATTGGCAATTTTCAGGCAAACGAATCGTATATTGGTGAAAACCTTTTCGGACGGAACGCCGACTCCGGCGTTCCGCGAAGCCGCCGGCGGAGTCAATCCGGCCAGTCAATCTGTGTCGCCGTCCGCCTGCGGCACGATCAATGATTTGCCTTCCGTCATGTTCTCCACATACTGCTGCAGGCCGTCCCGAATGGCGTGCAGGGGGACGCGCCGCCGGACGGTGGCTGCGATGCGGCCTTCCAGCAACAGACGTTGCGCGCGGCTGGCGGCGCGCAGGACCCCCCACAGGCCTCGGTCTTTCAACCAGGAGCCCAGGTAGAAGCCCGTGATCGTTTTATTGCGGAAGATGAGCTGGACGGGATCAATCTTGCCGCATGCCTGTTCCGACAGACCTCCGTAGACATACACGCATGTTCCGGACGGCATGGCGTTGGCCACGATTCCCGTCATGTCGCCGGCAATCGCTTCAAAAGCGGCGGTCGTGCGGAGCCGCCGGCACGCCTCCTTCAGTTCGTCGATGAATGTGTCGCGCGCGGAATTGAGCACATGTCGCGCCCCCAAGGATTCCAGGAGCGTCGCCTGCTCGTCGCGGCGCACGACGGACACGAGCGGAAAGTGGGCGTCGGCAGCCATCCGGATCAGCATTCGCCCCACCTGACTGGCCCCGGCCGTCTGCACGGCGGCCCGATGCCCGGCACGGCGCGCCGTTTCCAACAGCCCCATCGCGGTCAGAGGGTTGACGATCAAACCGGCCGCCTGTTCCCAACCCAGCGGCCTCTTCAGCGGAATGCAGCTACTCGCGCGAGTAACACAATACCGCGCCCACGTGCCGCCGCTGTCGGTGTCGACCACGCAGGCGACGCGTTTCCCGGCAAGCCAGCGGGCCAGCAGACCTCCGCCGGTTGCCACCACCCGCCCAGCCCCTTCCCATCCAGGCACCGTCGGCAGCGTTTTGCGAACACCATACTTGCCCGACAACAGGAGCAGATCGGAAGGATTGCACGCGGCCGCGGCGACTTCCACGAGCACCTGACCGCGAGCGGGTTCGGGAACAGCGAGCTCGACCACCCGCAGGTGCTGGATCGCCTCCTTGAGATCCTCGCGGTAATCGTCCAGTTGAACTGCCCGCATGGTCTGGGGTACCTTGGTTTTCGTCATTGTGCACACTTGCCCTGTGTTCATACTTGGAACACCGGTTCGGCAATCCGCCACACACGGTGCCGTTTTTCCCGCGGGGCGCGTCGCGGCAACCGGCACCAATGAGTATATTGAATGTCGGATACATGATCGCGCCCTTTCCATGCTACCTGGTTCGCAAGCGTGACGACGGCACCGTCGAGGCGGGCGTCGAAACGATCACGCTCGAAGATCTGCCGGCGGGCGACGTTGTCGTTCGAGTGGACTGCTCGTCGCTGAACTACAAGGATGCGATGGCGGCCCGGGGGCATCCAGGCATCGTACGCCGATTTCCTCATGTACCGGGCGTCGACGCGGCCGGCCATGTGGTGAGCAGCAGCGACGCCGCGTTTCACGAAGGCGATCCGGTACTGGTCACCGGGTACCGACAGGGCGCGGAGCAATGGGGGGGGTATGCGGCCTACGTCCGCGTTCCTGCCGGGTGGGTCGTGCCGCTGCCCGACGGCATGACCCTCCAGCAAAGCATGGCGTACGGCACCGCGGGCTTTACGGCCGCCCAGTCGGTCGCGGCGTTGATGCGCAACCGGGTCGAACCGTCGGATGGACAAATTGTCGTCACCGGCGCGACGGGAGGCGTGGGGTCGCTGTCCGTTGCGCTGTTGGCCAAAGCCAAGTTCCAGGTCGTGGCGGTGACGGGTAAAGCCGCTCAACATGACTTTCTCCGACAGCTCGGGGCGGTGCAGATTCTCTCGCGAGAGGACGTGCACGACACCACGGACCGACCGCTGCTGGCCTCGCGATGGGCCGGGGCGGTCGATACGGTGGGCGGCGTCACCCTGTCCACCGTATTGCGGTCCATCGGCCACCGGGGCTGTGTCGCGGCCTGCGGCCTTGTCGGCGGCACCGACATCCCGGTCACCGTCTATCCATTCATTCTCCGCGGCGTGACGCTGGCAGGCATCGACTCGGCACAGTGCCCCATGGACGAGCGACTCTGGATCTGGAACCAACTGGCAGGCCCCTGGAAACTGGACAACCTGGAGTCAATGATCACGACCGTGGACTTGTCGGGGCTGGACGATCGCGTTGATGATATTCTGGCCGGCAAGATTGCGGGACGGGTCCTCGTGCGACCGACTGCCTGACAGCAACGCCTCCTCGCAACATGTTCGAGTGGTTCGATCACACGGCAGACCTGGGACTTCGCGTGCGAGCTCACGATCTGCCCACACTGTTCGCTGAGGCGGCGCGGGGACTGTTCGCGACCATCGTCGAAAACCCGGACGCCATCGGGCTCGTCGAAACTCAGAACGTCCAACTGACTGGCGATGCGATCGACTACCTGATCTTCGATTGGCTGCAGGAACTCATATTTCTCTTCGACACCCAGCATCTGTTGCTGGGCGGCTGGCAGGTCGAGCTGCTGCCGGGCCGGCTTCGAGCCGTAGTGCAAGGGGAGGCGTGGGATCCGGCGAGGCATGTACTGGCCCACGAAGTGAAGGCCATTACCTATCACGGTCTGAAAGTCCAGCAGGAATCCGAAGGCTGGCTGGCCGAGGTTATTCTGGATATCTGAACTTCATCGTATTGGCGAGAGGCTCACGATGACCAAAACGCCCTTCCGGGGACCCCTGGAACAGGTCTGTGAATACCTATGGCGCATTCCGAAGAGCTACCGTCAGGGCATGCACGTCGACGGCCTGATCTACGCCGACGAATCGATGATCGACATCATCCGGCAGGATCAGGCGCCCGAGCAGGTCGCCAACGTGGCCCATCTGCCGGGGATTCAGGTGGCCAGTTTGGCGATGCCCGATATCCATTGGGGTTATGGTTTTTGTATCGGAGGCGTCTGCGCCACCGATCCGGACCAGGGCGGAGTGATCTCGCCGGGTGGCGTGGGCTATGACATCAACTGCGGCGTTCGGCTGATGCGAACCAACCTGCAGTACCGCGACGTCAAGCACCATCTGCACCGATTGATGGATGAATTGTTCCAGAAGATTCCAGCCGGCACCGGGCGCGGTGGCAAATACCATTTCAATAATCGCCAGCTCATGCAGCTCATGGAACAGGGCCCCGAGTTTCTCCGCCAGCAGGGACTTGCGCTGGATGCAGATCTCGAATCGACCGAAGCGCGCGGCCGCCTGGACGGCGCGCAGCCCCAGAATGTCAGTCCGCGGGCTCTTCAACGGGGCCAATCGCAGTGCGGCTCCATCGGATCGGGAAACCATTTTCTGGAAGTGCAGGTCGTGGACGCGATTTTCGACGACAACGCAGCGCAGATTATGGGCCTGGAAAAAGACTCTGTTGTCGTGATGATCCACTCGGGTTCCCGCGGCCTGGGCTACCAGGTTTGCGACGACGCGCTCAAGTCCCTGCGACAGGTTCCCCGCAAATACGGAATCCAACTGCCCGACCGGCAACTGGCATGCGCGCCGGCCGAAAGTCCCGAGGGAACACAATACGTGGGCGCCATGCGGGCCGCGGCCAACTATGCATGGTGCAATCGCCAACTGCTGATGTGGCAAACCCGCGAGTGCTTCGAAACGGTATTTGGTCGTTCCACCGCCGATCTGGGCATGCAACAGGTCTACGACGTGGCCCATAACATCGCCAAACTGGAAAGCCACCTTATCGACGGAAAAAGAAAAAAGGTCTGGGTGCACCGTAAAGGGGCCACCCGCGCGTTCGCGGCCGGGCACAGGGAATTGCCCGAACGCTACCGACCCATCGGACAACCAGTCCTCATCCCCGGCGATATGGGACGTGCAAGCTGGGTCATGGTGGGGCAGCCCGGAAGCATGCAGCAGACGTTCGGTACAGCCTGCCACGGCGCGGGCCGGCGGATGAGCCGCACGCAGGCTACACGCCAGTCCGCCGGCCGGCGGATCGACAAGGAACTGGCACGACGGGGTGTGGTCGCCCGGGCGCATAGCCGCCGAGGCCTTACGGAAGAACAACCGGACGCCTACAAGGATGTGAATCAGGTCGTCGATGTCGTCCATCGAGCCGCGCTGGCCAGCAAGGTTGCACGACTACGTCCGATGGGCGTGATAAAAGGGTAGCTTCCGCTTCGTGGTGAAACCCGCCATCCCGGTCTTTTTCAAGGTTGCGTCGCAGATGGTCGATCTTTTCTGGCAGTTGTTCCGACTCCACTTCCACCACCGGATGGCGAGCAGCAACAGAAGACTCGCCGCAGCGCTTTGTCAACGCCACCGGCCCGGATCATTCATCAACCAGCCAACATTCTGCAGAACGTGGATGCGGAAAGGGAGCACCGTCTATTTTACCCAAAACACCGCGCAGAATTCGCCGGAACGCGCCAGCGTCCGGTTGGGGCGACGATTTCAGTAACCGTGGGCCAGCGCCCTTCGGCTGACGAATCATCCGGCTTGGCCAAAGGCCGGGAGGCAAAGCGACGTTTGGCTGAAGTGTATCGAGAAATCGCCCGGGTTGACCGGCGCACGTTCGCGGCAAAGCTGCTAGCATGGCAGAGGCGCCCAGGGCCCCGTGTCACGCCAGGATACCGGGCTTGCCACGGCGTGGCCTGGTGACCGCCCTCGTGCCCCTCTGCGAGGGGAGCGTGCCGGCGCACCGACCGCAGCCAATTCCTGCGGAGGCGTGGGAACGGCGGCCGCCACGGGATGACTTGTTGTATCCTCATAAAACCGGCGTGTTGGCTGCAAACTCGGGTCTCCGCCGTGCGTGCGTCATTGTTTGTGAGCCCGTAGAGCTGGGAGCCTGTCATGAGATGTTACGGCACGTCTTTTTATGGCCCGCGTTTGCTTGCTCCGGCGGCGCTTCCCTTCGGGAGGCGGGCATGGCGCAACGGTACCGCAACGGCACTGCTGGCAGCCGTATGTTGTGGATCGGCCGGTGTTGCGGCTGCGTCGGACGGGGCGGCTTCCCCGGCACACCGGCACGACGATGCCCAGGACCCGCTCCGCGTGGCGCTGGCCAGCCGCCGAGCGCGGGAAACAGAAAAGGCACTCCGGTTGGCGCGGATGGTAACGATTCATCGCGACGGTTTTGGTGTGCCGCACATCGAAGGGCAGACGGACGAGAGCGTGGTTTTCGGGCTGGCTTATGCCCAGGCCGAAGACTTTTTCTGGCAGGTGGAGGACAGCTACATCCTGGCGCTGGGACGGTATTGCGAGGTGCACGGCATTCGCGGATTGAATTCCGACTTGCTCAACCACGCATTTCAGGTGGTGGAACAAAGCCGCCAACATTTTTTAGAGTTGCCGCCACAGACGCGGGCGCTCGCTTCAGCCTATGCCACCGGTTTGAATTTCTACCTGGCGACCCACCCCAACGTGAAGCCGCGGCTGATCCAACATTTCGAGCCCTGGCATCCCGTGGCCTGGCGTCGCCAGATCATGCTGGAGTTGTGCTACCGTTATACGCGCTTGTCGGACAGTTACCTGCCGCGAACCAATGAACGCATCTGGGCTGCGACCGGCTCCAATGGCTGGGCGTTGCGCGGCGAGCGAACGCAATCGGGCGATGCCATGCTGCTGGCCAATCCCCACTTGCCCTGGTTCGGGCTGGCGCAGATGCACGAAGCGCACCTGATGAGCGGAGAGGGATGGAATTTTACGGGCGCGACGTTCTTTGGAAGTCCGATGCTGATGCTGGGGCACAACGGCAAGCTGGGATGGACGCTCACAACCAACGAACCGGACATCGCGGACGTGTGGCAGGTGCGATTCGACCACCCGGAGGACCCGCTGTTGTACCGATACGGGGAAGGTTATCGCCGGGCGACCGAATGGCAGGATGCGATCAAGATCAAGACACGCCACGGCGTGCGCGAAAAGCACTTTACGTTCCGCAAGACACATCACGGGCCGATCGTAGGCAAGGAAGACGACCAGACACTCCTGGCAGCGCGCATTTGTGGCTTGTACGACACGAGCCCTTTTCGGCAAGCGCTGCGGATGATCAAATCGGACAACCTGGCGGAATTTCGAACGGCGCTGGCCATGGCCGAGCTGCCAATCATGAACGTTGTGTACGCCGACCGTGACGACAACATTCTCTATCTGTACGGTGGCAGGATTCCTCGTCGCGACCCGTCATTCGACTGGAGCCAGCCGGTCGATGGTTCCGACCCGCGGACCGAATGGCGAGGAATCCATACCATCGACGAATTGCCTCAGGTGCTGAATCCGACCTGCGGCTATGTCCAAAACTGCAATTCTTCTCCGTTTACCACGACGCACAACGACGAGTTGTGTCCGGACGAATATCCCGCGTATATGATCGAGGATCGGTACGACGACAAGCGGCGGGCGAAGATGTCGCGTGAGATCCTTCAAGGCCTGGCCGATTGCACGTTCGAGCGGATGCAGGAACTGGCGTTTGATACGACAATTTACTGGGCCCGCCACAAGTTGCCGGAATATGAAAAGCACTTTCAAGTATTGCAGAAGACGCGTCCCCAGCTGGCACGTCGGATTGAGCCTTACCTGAACCACCTGCGAGCATGGGACTGTCGCGTCACGGCGCAGTCAACGGCGGCCACGTTATGCGAAGCCTGGTACGAACTCCTGTACGGGCTGGATTACCCTGGAGAACGGATCGGCGACGCCTACAGGGACAACCCCGCCAAACAACTGGAGGCCCTGGCCGTCGCGGCGGAGCAGCTCCAACGGATGCACGGTGACTGGAAAGTACCGTATGCCGACCTGCACCGCATCCAGCGGCCTCCGCGCGTGCCGGATATTTTGGCGGCACGTTTCTCGGACGATGATCCCAGCTTGCCTTGCATCAGTGCGCACGGCCCCATGGGGGTGATCTTTACCCAGTACTTCACGCCCAGTGCGCACATTCCGTTTGTGATCACGCAACGGAAGCGATACGGAGTCGTGGGAGCCACGTACCTGGGCGTCTACGAATTCGGCCGCCAGGGCGTACGGGCTGCCAGCCTGGTCCATTTTGGTCAGAGCGGCGATCCAGATTCACCACACTATTTCGATCAGGCGCATTTTCTTTCCGAGTGCCGCCTGAAACCGGTACCTTTTACGCATCCCGAAGTGATGGCCGCCGCCCGGCGGTCCTACCATCCGGGCCAGTGACGGGCAGTCTTTCCGGGGCGCGTCGCGGCAGGTATACTCGGGCCTTAGAAGTTTACACCGGCCGATCGCCGTGTATTATCGTCGTGTATCCAGGAGACCCTGCTCGCTCGTCCGTTGCCTTTTCCGGATATCCGGTTGGATGCCCAAATATATTGTTCGCTACGGTGTGATGCGCCATCTGGGAGTGTTTTCCTCGGCGCGAGGCAAGACGTTCTCCCGCGGCGCGGAAGTGATTGCTCGCACCCATCGCGGCTTGGAAGCGGGAGAAGTTCTCTGCGACGCCACGCAGGAAGCGACGGCCCCGCTGAAGAATCCGCGTTCCGGACAGGTACTGCGCATCCGTACCGCCGACGATGATAACGAATTGAGAAAACTTCACGAGCAGCAGCGAAAGGAATTCGATATCTGCCGCGAACGCATCCGGCAATTCAACCTGGATATGCAGCTGATCGATGTCGAGCACTTGTTTGGGGGCGAACGGATCATCGTATTCTATTTGTCTGAAAACCGGATCGATTTCCGGGACCTGGTCAAATCGCTGGCCGGCGAGTTTCAGACACGCATTGAAATGCGGCAGATCGGCGTACGGGACGAAGCCAAATTACTGGCCGACTACGGTGATTGCGGCAAGCCCGTGTGCTGCAATACCCACCTGTCCGAAATGCCGCCCGTTTCCATGAAAATGGCCAAAATGCAGAAGGCCACGCTGGATCCCAACAAGATTTCCGGACGCTGCGGACGACTGAAATGCTGTCTACGCTACGAATACGATACGTATCGCGAATTGAAACGTGAACTGCCGCGCGTCGGAAGCGAGATCATTACCAGTGCGGGACGCGCGCGTGTGCTGGCCCAGGAAATCCTGGCCGGACAGGTGCTCGTCCAGATGGAAGACATGCGGCGGGTGCTGGTCGATACGGCCGATATAGTGAGCGTACTTTCGTGACGCTAAAGCAGTTCCACAACAGGCTTGTCGTGTGCGGTGGGACCCCCTGCATCGCGCCGCCCGCGCCGCTGGGGTTTGACCGCCCTGCTCGGGGCGGTAGACTAAACTTGGTGCCCGATTGGCCTTCGATTCCCTTTCCAGTGATGGGGCGGCGGCACGATCATGGCAGCAGAGCGTTGGTTCACCAAGGAACGTGCGGAAACATGGCGATCCTGGCCGGCCATGTGCACTGCGGCGTTGCCGCGGCAAGGTTCGCTGAAATCCTTTCCGATCTCTGGGCACGCAAAACGCGGATGGTACTCCATGGGTGACATCGGCAATTCCATTGCTGATCTGCTCAGACGCGACACGCGGTACCGATTTGACGCCTACGTCTTCGTGTTCGAAGCGCTGCGCTACGCGCAGGAGGTTTTGGGGTACGGCAAGGAACAGCCCACTGAGACTCTGGACGAGTCGTCGCGCAAAAGCAAAGCGGGATCGCCGTTGCAGCGCGGCAGCGGTTCCAAAGAGGAGGATGATCCCGAACGGCACGAACGCCATGTTTCAGGCCAGGAACTGTGCGAGGCCATTCGCCGCTACGCCCTGCAGCAGTACGGTTATATGGCGCGCTGTGTGCTGCAACAATGGGGTGTCACGCGGACGGAGGATTTTGGTGAAATCGTCTTCAACCTGATTGAAATCGGGCACATGCGAAAGACGAACCAGGACCGGCGGGAGGATTTCCAGAAAGTGTTCGACTTCCACGAGGGGCTGGTGGGCCGTTTTCGTTTTACTCCGCCCGATTGATGTCCCGCGGCGCCGATTTTGTTCATCTTGCCGGCACGCTGCCTAAACTCCGCCCAGCAGGTGCGCACAATGCCGGGCAGCCGCGTGGCCCATTCGGCACGATGAGTCCGAAACATTTGCAGCCATGCATGCATCCCAACAGCGGTATCTGGTGCTATGGTCCGCGATCTTGTTGGCCGGATGGACACTTTTCCTGGCCGTCATGGCCTGGAAATGCTGACGCCTTACGGGCCGTCGGCAGCCGCCGCCTCGAACCGCAGTGGCTTGTAGTTCTGGTCGCCGCGCGCGAAAATGGGTCCAACATGTGCCGCGTGCGCGCGTTCGTTCCGCGAACATCAACGGCGCAAGACGGCTGGCAACAAAGTGCCTTTGCACCCGTCGGCAACAGGGGCGACGAAGTACGATGCTCGGCATGCTTTCGACTCCCATCGCCCGGGTCTCCAGCCAGGGTAACGTACGTGACAACCTCCGGAGCGATCAAACCATGAAACTCATCCCGCTGGGAGCGAACCTTGTCGTTAAGAGACTGGATGCCCAGGAAACGACCGCCGGTGGGATCCTTATTCCGGACTCGGCAAAGGAATTGCCACAGCAGGGACGTGTACTGTCCGTGGGCGACGGGCGCATGTTGAAGGACGGTACGCGTGCCGGGCACGAAGTGAGCGAGGGCGACCGCGTACTGTTCGACAAATACTCCGGTAATGAAGTTGTTGTGGAAGGTGAAGAGATGCTGATCCTTCGCGAAGACGATATTTTGGCGGTCGTTGAATAACCGCTACGCCTGCCCGTTGGCCCGCAAGCTGATCCGCGGCACCCCTCGGCATTCACCCCGCCATCGCGTCGCGTCCATGGATTTTTTCCGGCAAGCGAGACTCAATGATATGCGTATCCTGCGAATCATCCTGAAAAGCGCCGGCATCGTGGTGGTGTGCGGCAGCCTGCTTTTGCGGACCGCGTGGGCGGCCGAACCGCGTGACGATCCGGAATCGTCGATCGGGGCGTCCTCTGGTGAGAAGGATCCCGCAGCGGACGATCATCGCGCCGCATTGCTCCAGCCAATCGTTCGCCTTGGCATCGATTACCTTCGGACGCAGGGTCAGCAGTCGGACGGATCGTACAGCAGCGCCATGGGCCCCAGCGTCACCGCGCTGGCCACCACGGCCCTCGTGAGAAACGGCGTTTCCCACGACGATCCGGCCGTGATCAAG
>Ga0315534_1000154_pt1 | contig 42112 bp, 45 predicted proteins | sample SalMarSW160240MG_FD_203094 | JGI IMG/M metagenome (GOLD analysis project Ga0315534, IMG submission 203094) | Salt marsh sediment microbial communities from the Plum Island Ecosystem LTER, Massachusetts, United States - Salt Marsh Sediment SW1602-40 ... | reverse complement strand
TGCATGATAATGGTAAACAGTTTACATCCAAGATATTCAGACGTTTTCTACAACGTGACAATATAAAAGATAAATCCATACCTGCCAGATATCCACAATTACAGGGTAAAATTGAAGCATATAACAAACAAGATTGTAAAGAATGAGTTTCTAGCAGTAGAAAATATTTCTAATGTAGAAGATGGAAAGAGAATGTATTCTATGTTTGTCAAAGCATACAATGAAGAAAGAGAACATGGTGGTATAGGTGGTCACACACCATCTGAAATGTTCCTTATGAAAAGAAGATTAAATAGTTATAATGGTAGCAAGAAAATCAAGCAGATAAAAAGTGTTACCCATGTTGGTAAGTGAATCTGTTATCTATCTATGCAAGTACAACACTTAAAAATACAAATATTTTAATACTTTTGCGTGTTTAATTGACGTAATATCCTAATCTCAAGTCATTATTATATTCATATTATTTTACTTTAAACTTGCTTAAATCTTGAAACTAGTCAATTCCTTTTGAAAACTATCGTGTATCTATTCTGAATCGATGGCTAAATAATATCAGGGAATTAACATCAGTCAATTTAAGACAATAAACTATACTCTTTTTTGAATGCTATAAATTTTATTAAAATTATAAAGTGAGAATAACAAAAAAATTCCATATCAAAAGGAATTATATTCTAAGCTAAAAAATTCCAAGATTTTTACCATCTAAATAAATGTTCATTGAAATAAGAATAATAGAGGTGATATGTACTGATGAGATTAGTCATCGTTATACAAAACTAATATTGGCTAATATTGTGTTATTATTGAGTTCATATGACGAATGAAATTACTATTGGAATAATTTCATTTAATGAACAGAAAAATATCCTTAATATTCTCCAATCTATCAAATCTCAAAAAATTCCAAATTCATTTAATTTGAGAGAGATAATAATATGCGATGACTCCTCTGATGATACTCCTAATCTCATTAGATCTTTTACAGAAGAGAATCCTGATCTTAAAATACGCCTTTTTCATAACGAAGTTAGAAAGGGAGCTGCTAGTGGATGGAATATGATATTTAAACAATCTATAGGAGATATCATAGTCTTATATGATGCAGATATATCTCTCGATGAAAATTGTACTTACAATTTGGTAAAAAATTTTTCGAAAATCGGCAATGGTCTATCTGCCTCTAATTCACAGCCAGTTAATTATAGTAATATTTACGAAAGAGCTACTAGATTTATTTCCAATTGGTTGAGAAAAATAAGAAAACAAGCCATAACTCAATATACAGTAATGGGGAGGGCTTTTGCAATCAAAAGTGATTTGGCAAAAAAAATACATATTCCAGAAAATATCATTGCAATTGACCTATTTATACAAGATGAGGTCCTTAAACTAAATAAAGAAATAAAATATATAGATGAAGCGGTGGTTTTCTTCAAAGCTCCCTCTAATCGCTATGATTTTTTATCACAGGTCATTAGAGCGGATTCAGGATATAGACAGATCTCACTAGTTAAAACAAAAAAGCTTTCTAAAAGGATGAATTTGACAGCATCTATTCGTTGCTTTTTGGAGGATCCAATAGGGGGAATAGCGTTACTATATTGTTATTCATTTCTACCATATCACAAGATAAAGTATTCTAAAAAAATATCCAACCCCAAATGGTATATTGCAGAAAGTACAAAATGATTTTTTATTGGAAATATCAGAAATTAAATCATAAAAACAGAAATATTAAATATCAATATATTTCCTCTTTGAATAATTATGAGTAAGCCAATGGAGCTTGGCAGTTTAAAGGTTGGATCGTATATTATAATTGATAATGAACCTTGTAGAATTGTTTCTTACGATCATAGTAAACCTGGAAAACATGGTTCTGCTAAAGCACGTGTTTCTGCAATAGGAGTTTTTGATGGTTCCAAGCATGGTATGGTGTCTCCGGTTTCTGCGAATGTTGAAGTACCTCTCATAGACAAAAGAAACGGACAGGTCGTATCTATAACTGGTTCAGCCCTACAAATAATGGATCTTGAGACTTTTGAGGTATTCGAAACATCTTCAGTAGAAGAAGAAATAAGAGATAAAATTGTTCAAGGTGGCGGGATCGAGTATTGGAAGGTACTCGATAGAATAAAAATAGTTAGAGTAAAAGGCTAGAAATCATGTTAATAAAAATCTATATTGTTAGGAAACACATAAAAACCAATCACTACTATTTACTATAGTGATAAATCAAAAAACCATGCCTATATGCTTTAGTCCTCATCAATTAAAAGTCATAGAGAACTATGCAAAAAAGTTTAAAATGACTAGTTATAGTCAAGCAATTGAAAAGATTCTCTCTGAAATAAAAGAATAACCATCTATTTTTTCTTATTTTTTGTGGTTAGATTATTCTCATAAGTTACTCATCAGGTAAGTTAAAAGATAAACTAAGATACTCAAGTCTTACAATTATCAATATGAGAACCTCTTTAATCTGAATCTAAATCGATAATTCCAAAAGAATCTTCGCGAGTATAAAAATCTACTACTTTTTATCTTTAAAGTCTCCATATAGTAATCGAAATCAATTTTATTATTTCTATCATTTCCTAATAGATAATCATCTCCATAAGATCCGATTAAATTATCATTTTCATTACCTCAAAATAGACAATGATTACCAGAAGAACCAGGCAGATTGTAGTCAGCATTATCCAGGAAAATTTTGTCATTACTAATATCTCCAATAAGATTATAGTCATCATTTGTATTGAAAATCACATCGACATCCTGTCTTACACATATGATATATGACATAAATAGGAAAACAAGATTATTGTTATTAATCATTTCATCAGATTAAAACCTCTTGCATCCATTTCCAATGAAATTGATGGTTTTTTATTCTCTATAGCATAAGAGAATTAACATGATTAATCCTAACAGACTCCCTATTTAAAATTTAAATCATTCTAATTGGAATCTGTGTTTAGAAAAGCATTTTGAATTGTTAGTAGAAAGAGTAATGAGTAATAATACGAGCAATCCTGGAGTAGTTTGCCTATAAGTCATTCTTACTTTTTTTGAAAAATGTATATCAATTATAGCTGTTTATTTTACGAAACAATTTGTCAAGATTGTCTTAAATTTATCTATATCCATTATATACTTAAATAATTATCTTGAATTATTCTGTTTGGAAGAGTTTTATTGCAGTTGCAAAAATAGTTTGTAACTAATACTGGTTTTCCCATTGACTTTTTTTTTATTCTATTTCTTTTGATTTAAACATATGATTATTACTAACAAAAATATATTGATGAGTATTATATAATATAATATCTAAGATAAATTTCGAAAAATATTCAATATCATCGATAAAGTTTGTAAATACTATATAAAAAATGAATTCCAGTGATTCAAATTTCATTTTTAGTAAATAACTATTCATTTAACTTTTATGAAAGAGCTTCCTATGATAGATTGGTATTATGTGTTACAATTATAAAAGAGGCGAGGTTTTAGCTGTAATATCTAATTGAGAATTCCCAGATCGCTGAATTGGTCCCAAAAAAATATTTTTCTTGACTAAGACTGACCTGATATTATTTCGGTTAACGGTTAAGAAAGGAATTGATATTTTAAAAGGATGTTTCGAAAATAATAAATTTTTTGGTTCATTCTCTATATGACAAAATCATCGGATCAGATGGCTATGTTCAACTCTATGGTAATAGAGGAAATAACTTTGTTTATGGGGGTTCAAATCCTGATTTAAGTGAAGGTATTGATAGGGATGAATTAAATGGCAATTATGTGGAAAAGGCGTCTGAAATCAAGGGGTCCTTTTCTTTAATTGTGGGAAGATTATGATATTATAGTAGATTATAATTATTTCAGATGTCATTTTTAAAATAACTGAGAACAAATCGATAATATTGACTAAACCTTTTATCTACGTTCTTTTATATAATAAAATGATATTTTTTGATTTGTCTATGTTCAAATTTCTCGAAAAGATTTTTAGAAGGTATGAATGTGGTATTTGTAAAAGAAGGTTTAGAAGAATTGAATTTGCAATGCAACATGAACAGGTCATTCACGGGAGTGGAAAAATGTATCATTGTCAAAAATGTAATTTGGGATTCTTTGGCATGGAACAGATGAGAGATCATATCAAAAAATTCCATTCTTATGGATCCAAAACTAGGAAGTAATTATGCTCTCATTCGTGTTTGCATAAGAATCAAATATAGTCAATTATAATTTCAATATTTTATGGATCAAAAATGTTCAAAGTGTAAAAATATGTTTGATGATTCTTTGGTAGAAGATCCTACCCAGAAAAAATATTCCTCTTGCAACTCATGTTGGAAGGAATGGACAACTTATGCAGTAATGGTAATAAATGAAATGCGGTTAGATATGTCATTACCTGAACATAGAAAAGCATTAAAAAAACATGAAAGGATTTTCTTCGGCTTGGAACAAGGAGAACAAATACAAAAAAATCCAGAAGAACAATAAATCTTGACTTTCCTGGTTTATTTTATAACTCAATTTTAGTCTGCATTGGGATTCGCTCTATGCACTTCTATTATTGAATATTTGATTGTGTAGTATTAGGAAAATTATATGGATAACTTCAAAAAGTTATAGAAGACTCTTTAAGATTATACTGATGTTCATTCACCAATGCTTGTTATTATATGATATTGTATCGTTATACATACAAACAAAGAATCGTATCAAGTACAATAGATTATGACATTCTTTAATCCAGGAATGCTAACTATCAAAACCTTCTGTTCTGTGTTTCAAATAATGATTACTTTGCATTATCAAACTTTCTAGTGGTGAATAAATATGATTTTTCAATCCCTAAACTAGATACCTCCGCATATCAGATATACCATCCTTTGTATAGATTGAATATATTTCAGACCTTGAGATGAGATCTGATATATTCTCCAAAAATCATGTTTCTAACTCTGAGATATCGATCCCCGAGCAGAACTGTGAAATGGTTATATACAAAATCATAACCATCTATGCTATTTTCCTCTCTGCAGAACATTTTATCCATTACAAATGTAAATATACTCTTCCTTATCTAGGTCTGACAAGATCTAAATCTCTGAATCCAGTTCCATATAAAAACACAACTTATATCATTAGATGAAACTTGTGATTAGAATATACTTTTTAAACCTACCAATAAAGTATAGATAAACAGAATACATAACAATATAGTTGGATGTTCTTTTGTTATTTCCTATGATAAATAAAATCAACCTATATTTATCTTTTACTTAAATCGACATCTATTAAAATCTCTATCTGTATCAGAAAATCCTTTTTCCTGTTAACAGTTATTTTCTATTATAATTAAGAATATTAAAGATTCTCTAAAAAAGTATATATAAAATACGTTCCTTTCCCTTAAGTTTTATTTTGTCATTTTTTTTGTTTTAATTTTTAATTCATCTTAATGAAGGCAAACATCTAATAACCTTCTTAATGAGATAGTATTTTATCAACTCAGATATCAATACAGCCAGCGCCTAACTTTCTTAAGATCTATGTTAATATGTAACCTAGCCTCTATACAAACAAGGAATGATACCTAAAGATTTTCATATAGTCAGAACCGTTAAAAAAATTGCATAATATATCCTGATTATTTGTCATTTCTCTGAGACTACCATTCAAACGATTTCAGAATATTCTATAGATCCTTATAAATGTCTGCATATTAGGATAAAATATTAGATCAATCACAAGGATGATTTTTATCAAAAAGGAGTTCAAGGTTTATTAAGGATGAATTCAAAAAAATCACATTAAAATAGTAATATATCTATAAATTTAATACTGAATGAATGTTAGTATAGCATAGAATGTGCAAGTAAATTTTCTTGAAGATTTGTGAGTTTTGCATAATTAATTTTTAAGATGATTATTATGTTTATGACCATTATAAAATCCTTTTTTGAAATTCCGAAGAAAAATTCTGAAATATTCGACGAAAAAAATATCAGTAACATTAATTAGATTTAACAAATTCTTGGATTACTGAATCTTTAAATCATATTTTAAAACTGGATCTTCAAATTCTTCAAATTCATATTCTACATAACTGTCAACTGACCTAAATTAATTTATAGATTTATTATTATTATTCTAATATTTAATAATGAAATTATATATGACTAATACCATCTAAATTACCTAAATTAAATCAAGTGTTGTTTATATATCTGCTGTTAATATTTAAAAAGTAAGACAGAGAAGGATGAAAAAAAAAATTAATGATATTAATGATAATTTCGATGCTACATCTCCTACTTTGTCTACTATATATGGTCATGAAGCCTCGATACTATTAAAAACTATTACAATTAACTTTAGGATAATCATTGGAATACTTGCAGGGTTGATCTTCTTAGTCTCAATTGATTTATCCGCTGATTTGGGATTAAAATCTATATTGGCAGACGAACTCCTGGATTTGTTAATAATTTTTGTTTCTCTTATCATACTTTTTATCGTTATAATGATTTTACAACCAATTGCTAAATATCGAAACCTTTTAGATAAATGGATCAATCTTTTTGAAAGAAATTCATTAGCTACAGAGCTTCGAATTATGATCTCAAATAAAGATAAAAAAGAAGTTCTAACTGCACTTTCCACTATTCTAGAACCTATTAACACCAAACTACAACCTTATTTGGAACAAAAACAAATGTCAGTTGAATTTTTTGATGTTGAAAGAAATGGTGATATTTTTAATATTTTAATAGACAAAGAGAATGTAATAGAAGATAAGGAACTATCTAAAGGCTTATCAGACTACGGCGGTATTATTATAAATATTTACAACAAAAAAGTAGATGAATTTGTCCTCGACGCATTTGTCAAACAAGTAAAACGATACTCTCACAAAAATAAGATTGGAATTACAATACTTATAGCCGAAGAAATCTCTGAAGGGGTATATGATATCGTATCTAATTCAAATGACAAAATTATTAATAAAATTGTACTTGTTGAAAAATCTAGTGTTACAATTTAATTTTTGTTTATTTCGATTTTCTACTCTATCATGTTGTTGTTATTTCTAACGAACGTTAGAAAATTTTTTACCCATTTAACATATTCATCAATGCCATTATCCGTTATTGTATAAAACTTTGCATTTGATGTTTGAAAAGAATATACATAGTGATTCTGTTCCAACTTATCCAATAAAAAAGTGATTCTATCTGGACGTTGTTTTTTTATATCCCTTACTTTTGTCATTATATGATATTTGCTAACAGGACTATATCTAGAATTTATATAGAGGTATTCTAAAATAGTTAACATCGTGTATTCAGAGGAATATCGTCTTGGCTTTGACAATTATTGTAATATTCTTTGATTTGAATAGTCATACATATATTACTATGTTCATATAGAAGCATTAGTAAATGTTGATTTTTTTATTATATAAGCATGAGATTTTAATTAGGTTTACCATCTCATGAATACCACCACAGGTGGTTAAATTAATTCACGACAATTACGATTTAATTTTACTGTTCAAATGAATATTAAGATAATTGATTAATAGTAATATTCCTAGAGCGGATTATTTTAAAGTTCATAAAATAACACGTCTATTTGATTCTTCTATCACCAATCTTTAAATTCTTTAATTTCTCTATGACTGGATAAATCGTAAAAAATAAACCATTTTCAATGGTTTTCCTTAAAATTCAACAGACTTGATAAATTGAATTGAATTATATTGCTACACTAACTTGGCAATTAAATTATCTTATCTTCAATACATATGTCCAAAATAACATTAGAGAAAATTTAGATATAGTATAATTTTTTATTCTTGTTACTTATTTGGAAATGGGCTAAATATTCATTTTTATATTTAGAAAATCGATAGTTTGTTTATCAAATATTTTAATAATTTTATCTTTGACAGGTGAATTAAATAATACCTCTATGAAACAAATACGTAATACCTCTTTGTTCCTTTCCTCTAGACTCCCTGCAGTTTTTAATATTGAGGGAACCAGAGTTGGGATTAATTCTGGCTTTTTAAAAATCTCTTCTAAATAGATACTCAATATGTAGCTAATCTTTATATTGTCAAATTGTGATAGAACTCCAAACCAAGTTATCATTAATTCTTCTAAAATATTTCTATCTATACTTGGAATCGAAGTAAGGATTAATCCGATAATTTCTATTTGATCTGCTTTTTCTAAGCGATAAAAGTCTTTAAGTTTATTCTTGATTATAGGTTTCCTTAAAAATTCTTGCAATGCTGCTAATATTTGAATTACATTTTCAGTAGTCCTAGGAGTTGCAGACATTTACTTAATTAATTACTTTGCAATTTTTTTAAATGTTACGTATTTACTAAAAATTACTGATAAATTAAATATAGATATATTTTTAACTAATTTGTGGGTTGCAGGGTAATCATTGGAGGTTTTTTTGGAGATGAAGGAAAAGGGAAAATTATATCTTATTTAGTAAATAAAGATAACCCTAGCATCGCAGCAAGAGGAGGAGTAGGTCCAAACGCAGGCCATACATTTGTAGTGGGAGATAAAACATTCAAGGTTCGAATGCTACCAAGCGGTGTACTGAATAAAAATACAAAATTAGCTATTGGTGCAGGTGTTTTAGTAAATCCTGAAATATTATTACAAGAAATTGAGAGATTCAATGCACAAAAAAGAACTTTCATTGATTCTAATTGCGGGATCATATCTAAGGAACATATTTTAAGGGATAGTTCAGAAGGTTATTTGAAAAATAATATAGGAACAACAGGTACAGGTACAGGTCCGGCAAATTCCGATAGGGCTCTTAGGATTTTAAATCTTGCCAAGGATCGAACGGAACTGAAAGAATACATTACTGACGTAGGACTTATGATTTATTCGTATCTTGAGAAGAAAGAGTATGTGCTACTTGAAGGTACACAAGGAACCTTTCTATCTTTATTCCACGGTAGTTATCCGTACGTAACTTCAAAGGATGTAACAGCATCATCGATATGTGCAGATGTTGGGATTGGTCCAAAGAATGTCGATGATGTTATCGTTGTATTCAAATCATTTGTAACCAGGGTCGGAGGCGGTCCATTAGAAAATGAAGTGGAAAGAAAAGAATCTGAAAAAAAAGGTTGGTTAGAATATGGAAGTGTTACAGGAAGAGAACGTCGATCGTCTCCTTTTAACATGAAAATGGCAAAAAAAGCAATTAGGCTTAATGGTGCAACCACTATTGCCTTAACTAAACTCGATGTGTTGTATCCGGAAATCTCAGGAGTGACAGAATTTAATAAACTTTCTATGAACGCACGTCAATTTGTAGAGGATATTGAATCAGAACTAGGACTGGATGTAGTTCTTATAGGTACTGGGGCAGAAATGAATGCAATAATTGATCGCAGAAAATGATACTAACATTTTTTTATAATACTTACCTACATACGTTACTTTCTCGTTTGAAAACAGTCATTTTCAGTATTACTCGTAGTGTATCTCTAATTTCTCTCAAACTGCTTATCATAACGTCCTTATCATCATAATCCATCCCTTTTAATCTTTCATTCACAATTGTTATTACTATTTTTATATCAACATTCTTGGTTTTCTTTTTTTTTTATTGGAAATTAAAGAATTATTTTCATATAAATCGTTTTTTAGTTGCAATCTGAGAATAGAGTATTCTATCCAGCTATATGCTTTCCAAAGATTAAAATCATTTTCGAAAAGGTTTCTTTCTATGCATGATACTTCTGTATTTACATACTTTTGAATTTTATTAGTATCCAACATCTCCAAATACTTATTTAAATACTCAATTGCTTTTTTAACGGTAAAACATATCTTATCGTTGGTTTCTTCGCTACTCAGGTTTTTAATATTATATACTTTCAAAATATAAATCCTATTTTATTATGAACTCGTTGGATTTATGTTCTCCCTAAAACATATCAAATACTTTAAACAGAATATTTTACAATTCTTGAATAGTCCACATTTTAGACTTATTTAAACTTTCATTGATCAAGTTAGGAACTTGGATTCATTAAATAGTATCAAATAGACTTGATTTCTGTAAATCGCTATTATCTCTATTGTCTGAAAAACAGACTATCTCGCAAACAATACGTTAATTATCAGTATCCGTGAACTGGAATTTGATTTGGAAAAATTTAATGGATTTTCAGTAGCTTCGATCTAATAGCTAGGTTTATCATAGTTCAAATTTGATTTACTAACTATAATCCTTAATTTTACCATAAATATTAATTACCTAATCCTTTGAGGATATTTGCTTGGAATTAAAATCACCATTTTATATTGAATTAATCGATTTAAACAATTTTGGGAGGTTAGTTTGTGCATTGGAACGTTCTCCATTACCCTCTTTTTCTACTAATTTCAAAGGGGACAACATATTTTCAGTTCAAACAGAATTCGTAAACGGAATTCCTCTTATTTATTATGTAAGATCTCCAGAACAAGAAGGAGAATCTCCTGTAAATCAATCCTCTTCCTATCACTATCTTGCCTACAGATGTACTACATCATTTGAAACTGTTATGCCAGTAGAGACCGCATCTAACACACTGTATGTATATTCACCAATTATTAATATAGAAAAACTCCCTTCAATCATGGAAAAGAGCTCTAGAAAAAGTAAAAAGCTCAGCTATACAAAGATAAAATTACGCGATCTATCGAGTCTTGTGAAGGTAGCTGCGTATAAAACCATATACGATGAACCACCATTGCCGATTTTTGTATTTCAGGACAAGAAAAGTCAAAGATATTCTTTAGGTACTTCATTAAATTTTTTGGATAACGATAATTTAACATATTATTATTATCTCGAGATAGATTATGAACCAGGGAGATTTCTAAAATACTCCAGCCAGAAATTAGAAAGACCAGTATTTACTAACAATATCGAGGAGCATGGATATATTTATCTTAAAGTTATCAGACTTATGAACGAACATCCACTTGTGATTAATGATGATTAAGTATCCTTCTTATAAATACAAAATACATGATTCGGCTATAAAAAAAAAATCTCCACTTATCCTTGCGTTAGATTTGGATTATTTTAATGATATTTTATTTCAAAAATCATACGATCTGATAGGAGAAATAGGAGATTATATCTGTGGAATAAAAATTAACTTTCATTTACTCTTATCATTATCAAGAAAAGAAATAATAAGTTTAAATAATTTTGCTAAAGAAAAAAATATCTCTGTAATTGCAGATATAAAACTAAACGATATAGGAAATACAAATAATATCACAATAAATAAACTAGGTGATTTAAATTTTGATGCAGTAATAGTTAATCCTTTTATTGGAATTTCAGAAACAAAATCACTTATAGAATATGCACATGCAAAAGATTTTGGTGTACTAACTCTTTTATATATGAGTCATCCCTGTGCGATGGAAGGTTATGGTCTAAAAATTGTTAGTGATTCAAATTATTCCAACCTAAAGTCCAATGAGAAAGAAATTATACCCTTATACCGAATCCTTTATAATTACGGAAAATCCTGTAATACCGATGGATTTATTATAGGAGGCACTCAAACAGAAATTATCAAGGAAATATCAAGTCTAGGTAGCAAAATTCCAATTTACTCACCAGGATTAATAACTCAAGGTGGCGATATTACTTCCGTAATTAACTCAGGAGCAGATTATTTGATAATTGGTAGACATATAATAAATTCTTCTTCCCCTATAAAAACCACGGGAAATCTCTTAGATAAAATAAGACAATGTAAAGGATTTCAATATTAAAAAATCTCATCTCTTTCCATCTAACTTGACATTTAGACTTTATAAACCAAAATTCAAATAATATGAAAAACCCATAAATCTACTATTTTGAAATGCCTAATCTAATTTAATTTTATGAAAAAATTTTTAATATGCTAGATATCGTTTATCAAACTTAGATCTCGATCAAAATATATGACTATAATCCTATATTACAATCGATCTAATTTACTATATAATTAATTTAGAATCTACATATTAAGTTCCATAACAAAACCGTTGTTGCAACTAATACTATACTATAACTTCCCATTACCTTATGTGTTGCTTTACCTTTAGACTATTTTTTTCTAAAAAGAATATTCCTGTGATAACATAATTGTGGTTCTTTTTTGGCTAGTTAAATTATTTTACAGTTATTTTGAGGATAATTGTAGTAACACATAAGTTTCGGAATTGGTCGAGTCATTACCATGAATAATATTTTGTTTTTAAATATACATGAAACGATAAATATTAATAGTATATATATCAATATACTTTAAATTTGTAACAATTTTACAATGAAGACACATTTCGAAATAAATTAGATAAGGAAAATATCTTACATTAACACTGAATAGATTTAGTATTTTTTTCTTCGATTTTGTAATTCAAATTCCAAATGAACAACTATTTATATGAATTAAATCTAAATTACATTGAATCATATACTTAAAAGTTCTACTTTTTAATCATAATAATTATTATAAAATTCACCAAGATGAATGTCACTAGCAAAATAATATACTAGATAGGTTCAATATTAACAAGTTATTTTTAGTAATCTATAAATTTATTCGATTTACCAATTTACCGATTTTCTATAAAACCTTTGTATATGTTTACCCTGTTTTCTATTTCTTCTGGTGATAGATCGATTAATTTACTTGGACCATAGTCCTGAATTGCAAACGACCCCATAACATTACCGTAGATACAGGCTTCTTTTAATATTCTTTCATTAACTCTGCCACTTTTTGCCAAATATCCCAGGAATCCACCAGCAAAACAATCTCCTGCACCAGTAGGATCTATAACATTTTCAATTGGAAAAGCAGGCAATAAAAAAATCATATCTTGGTAGAATAACATGGAACCATGTTCACCTTTTTTTATTATGACAAAATCTTTAACAATTTCTCTTATTATACTAGCACACTTTATTAGATTGTGTTCATGAGTAATTAATCTCGCTTCTTGTGAATCAATTATGATCCCATTAACATTTTTCATCATGTTGTTTAATTCATCATATTTGGTATGAATCCAGTATTCTATAGTATCACATATGACCAATTTAGGATCACTAAATAACTTTAAAATTTTAATATTTTGTGTTGGATCGTTGTTTGCCAGAAAAATAAATTTTGAATCTATATATTCCTCAGGAATTATCGGTTCAAATTTTTTTATTACATTTAGTTCTGTTTTATTTGACCTTCTTATTGTCAAGGTTTCATCAAAAGAAGAATCATAGTGAAATGTTTTTCCATTTTCTTTAAAAATCAATCCTCTTGTATCAACATTTCTTTTTAATATTTCCATATACTGTAAAGGAAAGTCTGAACCAATCACACCCACAAGGTTAGTAGGGACGTATTTACAAGCTGATAAGGATGCATAGGTTGCAGCTCCTCCTAAGATTCTAGTGACAGTCTTTAGGTGAGTTCTAGTTGTATCTAAAGCAATTGTTCCAAAAATAGTTAACATCTTATGAACTTAGTTTTGTAATTAAGGATTATAAAGATTAGTTGAAAAATTCAATTCGATATTATAACTCAATTCATTTCGAAGGAAATGGATTTTATTAGATAAAAAATTTAGGTGCTAGAGAATGGTATCTGAGATACCATCTTAATCCCTTTTTCAATTTAAAGTACTATTAGTTAGTAATTTTAATTTTTTACCACTAATAAAGATAAATACTTATCATCGACTCTCACATCAGTTTATGTGAAAAAACTTGTTGTTGCAATAACTGGAAGTTCAGGAGTAATTTACGGAATTAAATTATTAAATTATCTTAGTCAATTAAATTTAGAAACACATCTTATCATTAGTGAATGGGGTTCAAATACAATCAAAATTGAAACAAACACCGATCCAAACATAGTCAAATCTCTGGCTACATTTCATTATGATAACAAGAATATGGCTGCACCGATATCTAGCGGATCTTATAAAACAGATGGTATGGTGATCATACCATGTAGCATGAAAACTCTATCAAGTATAGCTCATGGTCAAGACGATAATCTAATTTCAAGATCTGCAAGTGTTTGCATAAAAGAACATAGAATCTTAGTTATTGTCCCAAGAGAAACACCTCTATCCACTATTCATCTCGAAAATATGTTAAAACTATCCAAGATGAATGTAATCGTACTACCTTCTATGCCAGGTTTTTATTCAAAACCTTCTTCCATAGATGATCTAGTTTCCCATCTAGTGGGAAAAGTATTGGATCAGTTTGATATACCTCATAATTTGTTTCAAAGGTGGGGCTATAAAAATAGAGAATGATTCTTATTTTTTATAAATTGACTTTAATTAATTAAATAGTTAATCATTAAAGATATTTCTTTCCAGCGTTGGATATACCTAATGCTTTTGTTGTCGTCTAGTGCGCTTATTTAATTGACAAATTCTATCTTGGCAGAATGTAAACTACAAAATCTTTCGTGATCAATGTGAGATATCTCATTATTGTTCAATATTTAAGAACCTGAAACTTACGTATGTTTGAACCTTTGGCTATCATCGGTATGACTGTAACCTATAATAATATCATAATAACAAAGTGGATGACAGCAAGGAATTACCATGTAAAATATGATACCAGGAAATATCAGGCTGCTTGAGGTAATCATTCTTTTCTGGATAATCTATAGTGCTCTAACGATTAACTTGGTTATAAAAATATGTAAAATATCAAATTTCTAAATCATGCAAAAGATCAGTTATTGTTAGTACATATATTACCTTGTATTCTATAGTCTATTCCCACAATTTCATTCGTTCCAACTTTGATTTTCGTTTTATCTTTTGAAGAAATTCATAGACAAATTTGTGTGATTTCCCTATACAAAGCATAGTTATTGCTTTAGAAGCCAGACTTATTTGTTCAGGTAATCCTATAATACTTACATTGTGTCCATAAATTGAAATATAAGTACCTGTTAACTCTTCGAGTGTTCTGCGCGATTTACCACGTTCTCCTATTAATCTACTCTTTATTCTTATCAATTTATTATCTGATTTTCCAGCAAAACTTCTGATATCAATGATCTCCAAAATATTGTCATCACTAATCAAGTCAAAAGCACGTTCTGGTGAAAAACCTTTCGAAATAGCCTGAACAATTTCTGTGGCCTTATTCAAGTCCAAGATATCATAATGCTTTACTTGGGAACTTAAGGTCACATCTCCATAGTCACTATCTATGGAAATATCAATTTTAAATTTTTTTTCTATTTCTTGTTTTATATTTCCATTTTTACCAATAATCACTCCTACTCGATCTTTTGGAATCCTAATACTCCTTTGATAGTTCAATAATTTGGTCTCCAATGTATTTTTGAAAATGAGATTCTTTTAAATATTGACTTGAAAACCAGTTAAATTAATAGTCCTTAGTAAATTTATAAATCATTAAAAAAGGAATAGTCGAAATTGTTTTTATACTTTCTTTCTTAGCTAGTTTCCAATCTAAAGTCTTTTGTATTACTCTATTTCCAATTAGATTGGCTATTGATGACTTATGTAACAGATCTCGTATCTGTTTTTCATCCATCACTTCAGTAAAAAACTCTTGTCTAATATCCATATTTAGGGATCCATTGGATATTCTTTTTCCTAAAAGTTCCTCGTCACATATATTTATCATTAAAGATCCTTGATACTGCATTTTTCTTACGCAGAAGTTGGTTTTTCTTTGTGAGTCCTTGATAGAGATGTCACTGGTCATGAATATCAATCAATCCAATTAAAGCTAATTATGATCATGTACTTGATCTATTAATTCTTTTTTAGAATTATTGGTTTCAAAAAACTATAGGGAATTAACAAATAAAACGGTTGAAGTCTAAAAATATCATATTTTTCCTAATTTTTTAGTATATTCCTTGTATGCTTCTAAATATGATCTTTTATCTCCTATATCTATGAATCCAGATTCGATGGTAAATGCTTTTACTAGTCTTTTCATTTTTATTGCTTTTTCTACAATCTTATCCATACCTATAGTACTATGTCTTGGTATTAGTTTTAAAAAATCCTTTTCCATAATGTAACATCCTATATTTATTAAGCCACCTACCTCAGGTTTTTCTCTCCACTCAGTTACATTTTTATTGCTTTTTCTAATTTCTATAAATCCATATTTTAACCGTGTTTTGTAATGCATTAGGGCCATGGAAAGAAATGCATTTGATCTTACATGGTTATTTATCATCTTTTCCAGATTGAAATCATAAACTGAATCTCCATAAAGACATACAAAACGATCCTGAAGCACTGATTCAGCTGTTTTTAACTGTCCGGCTGTTGCAAGTGGTTTCTCAGACCTTACATAGGATATTTTGATTCCAAATCTAGCCCCATCTTCAAAATAATCCTCGATAGATCTGTGTAAATAACTAACACAAATAATTACTTCGTCAATGATTTCAATATTAGCTATCCATTCTATAAGATGCTCTAATAATGGTTTATTTCCTAACGGTAACATGGGTTTGGGAATGAAAAACGTGTAAGGTTGTAATCTAGTACCTAGACCACCAGCTAGTATTACAGCTTGCATCTTCTTTGATCCACATTTCTATCCAAAATTAACTTATAAATCATTAATTCATTAGACAACCGTAATTAAATCGTACTAATACCTTGTCATCAAGTTAATTATTTTTTTAACATGATTTATGATTCTCTCAGGATTATCCGCAAATAATATGATCATTGGCTCTTTTCCAATATCTCCTCTATGATATATCAAATTTGCATTTTTATTTTTCAACAGAGCATCTTTAATTCCCCATTTAATGGAATTTCCTTCCATCTCTTTGATATCTTTTGGTTCAAAATATCTATTATATTCAGATAAAATAAGAAACTTTTTACATATTTCCAATATTTTTTCATCATATTTTATATTTATAGCAGATCTAATGGAAGGTTCTATTTCCATATAGGCTAAAAGTCCGGAAGCGACATGCTTTGAAACACCGAATTCAATATATGAGGCTGGTCTGACTTTTTTTCCAATTTTTATTATCCTCCCATTAACTCCTGCTATGTCTTTGATCGAGGATGCTTCTGGAATAGCATAGACAAAATTAGTTTGGGTTTCAGGAATCAACACACAGACATTTTCAATTTCTTGGAATTTTTCAATTGCCTTTTTTAATTCCGATAATACTCGATATCTAGAGGAGTGTAGATAATTACTATAATTAGGGTCAATCACAGGTAATCCTTTACCAATATTAATGGGATTCTGCAACGATTTATGTAAAAATTCATTGGCCATTTGACAGGCCATTTTTATTCTATATTTCTTAGTTATGAAAGATGTGATTGCAGCAGAAAAATTACAACCTGATCCATGATTTTCACGAATTTGTAGCCAAGGATTTGTAAATTCGGAAATTGTATTAGTTTCCTCCATTAAAACATCTGAAGTTTGTTTCTTTTTTAATTTCAAACCCTTCAAAATTACATTTTTTGCTCCCAAGGTTCTGATTGCATTTAAAGATTCAATTACAGTATTCTTATTATAGACCCTTCTTTTAGATAGAATTTCTGCCTCTTTCAAATTAGGAGTAACTATCGTAGCTAAAGGAAGTATTTTCTCAATATAATAATTGAAACTATTTGACTTTAATAATGCAAATCCAGTAGACGAAAAGAAAACAGGATCTACTATGATTGGAATATCTTTATCCTTGAGTATTTGATTTATCGAATAGATTATCTTTTTGTCATAAACAACTCCTATTTTGATTGAACTAATCTTTATGTCATCTAGTATTGATTCTATTTGTTGAGTAACTAGATCAGAGGGTAAAGGAAAAACCTTTGAGATCTTCCTAGTATTTTGTACAGTAATTGTGGTGATAGCGCTACATCCATATACTCCTAACATGGAAAATGTTTTCAAGTCGGCTTGTATTCCAGCACCAGAAGTAGGATCACTTCCAGCTATTGTTAAAACAGATTTTCTTTTCATTGCAATAGCCTAACATTTAAAATTGTATTTGAAATTTAATGGTCACCATATCATTTTATTTTTGGTTATTTCCAATTTTTTTACCTCTAAGCGTTCATTAATAGTTTCGTCCTAATTTGAATTACACACAAAATATCTATTCAATTTTTATTGTTTCAATATTCTAAATTTTCATGAGTATAAATAGAGACAATAATCCTAAAGCACCAAATAAAATCATAGTTGCCTTCCATAAATCCGAATTGGACTTTTCGGTAATATCCCACATTCCTCCCCTAAATCCTTCGTGCCTGTATTGTCTTTTGAGATTCTCATAACTATAATATCTATCAAAATCCGCTGAAGGTGTCCACCTAAAATTTGATTTTGAAAAATTTGGTTTATTTATTCCTATTTTTTTATTAAATGATAGGTCATATCTATTCTTAGATTGTTCATCAGAAAGAACTTCATAAGCTTCAACAATTTCCATAAATTTTTCCCTAGATTCTTGGGAGTTCATATTTTTATCAGGATGATATTTTAGAGCTAAATCTCTAAAAGCTTTTTTAATATCTTTTTGAGTAGCATTTACACTTAACCCTAAGATTTTGTAATAATCAGACACCTAATATATTAGTCGATTACCAAATAATAATTTCTTTCGGTTATGAAACATTTTTTCAATCTTACTATTCATAAACAAATATTTATGAACTATCAATTTAGACACAATGTACTTAATCATAATCTATTTATCTTCGTAATGAGGAATTAGTGTATATATGGATATATTTTTAGGAAGGAGAATATTGAAAAAAATTAACTCATCTGCAGAGCCTTCCAAAATTACAAAAGAAATAGATAAAAATGACGATAAAAATGTTAATAATATAGATAAATCTAATGATTTTGAAAATAATATAGAAAATTTCGAAGATAACAAAAATTCCGAAAAAAAAGATTCAAATTCTAAAAATAATTCAAAGAATGACATTATTGATATTCAGAAATATGACATTTATAATAAAGGAATTAATTATATGGCTAATGAAAAACTTGTAGATGGAATTAGATGTTTCGAATTAGCCATACGGATAGATCCAAACTTTGTAAATGCATGGATAAAAAAAGGATACTCTCATTTTCATTTGAATGAGTTTACGGTGGCGATTTCTTGTTATGATCGAGCACTTGATCTTGATGTTAACAACTCTGAAGCATGGAACCTAAAAGGATTATCCTATTATCGTTTGGGTAATCTTCAGAGAGCTATTGAATGCTGTGAAAAAGGAATAGATATCGATCACAATGATGGAATGTCATGGTACAATATCGCATGTTATCTGGTATTAGATGGAAGAATCGATGACGGGATAGAAGCTCTCAAAAGGTCCATAGAAATAGACATTTCTTATGCTAAAAGAGCGGTACGAGATAGAGATTTTGAAAATGCAAAAGCGGAAGAAGGTTTTAGACGTATTGTAGAGGTAGTTGTATTAGAAGCTATACGCCTAGGTTATGACTACTCTGGTAAAATAGTATGGATAACGGGAATGGATAAGGTAGAGGTAGAAGATGCACTGCTTAAACTGACAATGAAAGGATTAGTTAACAGGAAAGAAAAGAAAAATATTTTTAGTAAGGAAGAGTATTATGAGGTATCAAAAGAAATAGCTTCCAAGGTAGGAACGGTCAAAAGATCTGGATTCATGGGTAAATCTAGAGAAATTACTCCACCAATGCAACAACTCCGAGATATTTCCGAATTATTAGATAAATCCAGAGATTCGGTTGAGAAAGGAGATGTGGCTTTGACTATGGAATATTTTGATCAATTAATTAATCCAACAGTTCATGGAAGCCTAATGATTGAAAAATTTTTTAACGAACACAGAGACCTTAGACTGTATCTAAATAGATTAAAGGACAAAGGACAGGAATATCTTAATTCGCACAAAAGTGATTTTATTAAAATGATAAATGAAATTGACGGAAAGATTCGTGGATATACTATCCCAGGAAAAGGCTTAAATGATAATATAAATCAATGATTACGCCACAATCAAAGTTTGTAAAATCCATAATGCTAAATATCGTAAAATCTAAAAGTACCATCAATAAATTCATTAATAATATATAATCAAACTAAACAGGTATATATATGCCAAAAATTTTTTCTGATGTAAGTGAAAAAGAGATCACTAGAACAATTGCTGGTATGTTCATTGAAACTATGAATGAATATGCCGATTCAGAGGTGATAATCATAGGAGCTGGACCAGCTGGCTTATCAGCTGGAAGGGAGCTAGGCAAACTAGGTATAAGAACATTGATTATTGAACAAAATAATTATCTTGGAGGTGGTTATTGGGTTGGTGGATATATGATGAATCCTGTTACAGTCAGATCTCCTGCTGAAAAAATATGGGATGAATTAGGCGTTCCATACAGAACTATACGTAAAGGCCTTTATGCAACATGGGGACCGAATGCATGTTCTAAATTAATTGCATCTGCCTGTGATGCTGGAGTTAGGTTTTTGCAGCTAACAAAATTTGATGATCTAGTGATAAAAAATAAACGAGTAGGAGGAGTAGTAGTTAATTGGATGCCTGTGTCTGCTTTACCCCGAAATATAACTTGCGTAGATCCTATCGCCTTTGAAAGTAAGATCGTAATTGATGCTTCTGGTCATGATTCTGTTGCTGTTAGAAGGTTAATGGAACGAGGGTATGTGAAATGGAGAGGTATGGATCCGATGTCAGTTGATATAAGTGAAGATGCAGTGGTAAACTATACTGGAGAAGTTTTTCCAGGATTGATTGCAACTGGTATGTCCGTCACAGAAACTTATGGACTACCTAGAATGGGACCTACGTTTGGATCAATGTTGCTTTCAGGAAAAAAAGCGGCTGAAGTTGTAGCAAGTAAATTGAAAGAATCACCTGAAATTCCTAATTAAATATGTACCTGTGATTCCAATTTACTTCTATTTTTATACCTCAATATCTTTGGATAAGGGATAAATGCTAACAGACGTATTTTTTTATAATTTCTCAAGATGGACAGAAATTAAACTTGAAGAAATAGAATACTGTTTACTAAAAAATTTTCGAAATTTATCATTTAAAAATAATAAAAACGATAATAGATTATCTCGTCTTTTTCATCCAATATTAAATTTAGAATATTTCCAAAGCAAATGCATTGTCCAGAACATCAAGCATGAATTAGATTCAAATCAAATTCTATCTTTTAAAGATTTTCTAGAAGATCATTTTATGTGTGGTATAAAGCCTATATGTAATCAAGAATATTATCAGACTAGATTTCAAGATTTCATCTTAAAGGAAAATTTATTGCTGTATGATGGTATACTTTTGCAAAAACTCTATCAAGAAATCCTCTGTCAATTGGGTTTTGAAGTAAATCTTTCAGAGTTGCATATAATAATAACCGATAAACTGCTTGGTTCCTTTGATGATACTGATTGGAAGTATCATGCTAGGTCCGTTGTTTTTGGAAATCCTACAATATTGTCTACATCTGGTTTGATATATGGGCCTGCAAGACCCAAAGAATATTATCTCAAGGTTTTATATTATTCTAGAGATCCTGAACTATTAGCTGAGGTCGAAAACGAATATAGAGGAAAATTTATAGAATATAATGATAATAGGATAAATCCAATAATTGAGGGACTGTCAATGCAGTCTATATTTTATTTGATAGAAGGCGATCCATTTTGTAATGATTCCACTTGTAGACTTTTTAACTCTCATTGGCAAGAAGAACTAATAAGATTGAACCTGAATACAAATATTTGTAAAAAACATCTCAAAATTATAAAAAATAATACTAGTAGATTAATATAAATTGGTCAGTCTCATTGGTCTTGGTCCAATATTGCGATCAATCATGCATTTTAAATTAAACCTATACTACGCTAATAAATTATTAATGAGTTTATTTTTCTCTATTATTAATGCAAAGCCGTAAAGATAATAATTTCAAGAATAAAACCATTCGAAATGATGATAGTTCGGATTATAATATTGAGCTTTTCGATGTAATTATTATAGGTTCCGGTCCTGCTGGATTTACTGCTGGAACTTATACTTCTAGGGCTAAACTTAATACATTAATTATTACAGGATCTCTTCCTGGAGGACAGCTAATGACTACAAGTGAAGTAGAAAATTATCCGGGATTTCCAAACGGGATCTTTGGACCGGAATTAATGATGAATATGAGGCAGCAGGCAGAACGGTTCGGAGCTAATATTATAGACGATGAAGTGAAAGAAGTTGACTTCAATGTTCAACCATTTATAGTCAAAACACATGCTGTAAAGTATCTTTCAAAATCAATTCTTATTTGTACTGGTGCTTCTCCTAGAAAACTTGGAATAACGGGAGAAGAAAAGTATGGAGGGAGAGGAGTATCATATTGTGCAACATGTGACGGACCATTTTTTAAAGGAGAGGATATTGTAGTAGCCGGAGGTGGGGATACAGCTTTAGAGGAAGCAACTTTTCTTACAAAATTTGGAAGATCTGTAAAAATCATTCATCGTAGAGATACTCTTCGCGCCAGTAAAATACTTCAAGAAAAAGCATTCGAAAACCCAAAGATCCAATTTATTTGGAATGCTGTTATAAGAAAAATTGAAGGAGACAAAAAAATATCGAAAATAACCATAAAAGATTTAAAAACATCTGAAGAAATAGAAATAAATACAGGCGGTTTATTTGTTGCGATAGGCCATGAACCTAATACTAAAATCTTTAATGGTCAGATAGAAATGGATGCACACGGATATATTGTCTTAAAAGAAAACACAAAGACAAGTGTAGAAGGAGTCTTTGCTGCTGGGGATGTACATGATTATCGATATCGACAGGCAGTTACGGCTGCTGGATACGGATGCATGGCCGCCCTAGATGTTGAAAAATGGCTTAGCGATAAATTAAAATAATTATTCTTTTTCCTTAATTTGATTTGTTATTTCAATTCCATTAATAGCTTAGATCTGAAAGATGCATTGCCTTGATCATATTCTTTTCATATTGCTCTTCAGAAAATACATTCTGCTGTAGATATAAACTTTTGAATTTTCTTCCATCATCAGCAAAAATACCAACTATTGTTCCTCTGTCAATCTTGTTTCTTTGTCTCATCATTGCAGCCATAACAGAACCAGATGATGGACCAACCATAATATTTTCTTTGTCTGAAAGTTCTTTTACCATATTGAATGATTCTTCGTTAGTAGCAGTAAACCATTCGTCTATAACTTCTTCTCTCCTTTTAAAAAGATCTGGCATGGACGATTCTTCAAAATTTCTCAACCCCTGTAGCAGATGATTTTTTTGGGCTTGCACTGCAATAATTTGGATACGAGGATTTTTCTCTTTTAAAAAGGATCCTGTTCCAGTAATTGTTCCTCCAGTACCACATCCTGTGAGGAAATGTGTTACCGAACCGTTCGTTTGCTTCCAAATTTCAGGTCCGGTACTTTCATAATGAGCTAAAAAGTTAGCATCGTTCTCATATTGATTTGGCATGTAATAAATATCAGGTCTAGGTGTCGCAATGGCTTTTGCCAATGCAATACTTTGATCAGTTCCTGCTCCGACTCTGGGACAGAGATCATCTGAAGTTTCATGAATAGTAGCACCAAGAGCTTTTAAAATTTTCTTTGTTTCTTCGCTAACTTTTTCCGGGATAACTATCTCTACTTTATAACCCATTTTAGAAGCTATTCCAGTTAAGGCTATTCCAGTATTTCCAGAGGTAGGTTCTATTATTATGCTTTTATTTTTATGGATCAATCCTCTCTTTTCTGCATCTTTTATCATCCAGTACGCTGCTCTATCTTTAACTGAACCAAATGGATTATGCCACTCTAGTTTAGCGAAAAGTTTTACAGTATTTGTCGAAAAGTTAGGTAATTCTAGTAAAGGAGTATTACCGATCTTTTGTTCTATTTCTGTTTTTAACGTAAATCCAATCATTTTTCCTATTTTCCCTTCCTAATTATAAATACAAGATTTTGCTCTTTCTTATCAATAGAAACTAACTCATGCCCACTCCTGTTTACCCATCTAGAGATGTCTTCTTCTGATTGTGGATCATCAGCAACAACTTTTAATTTGTCTCCTCTTATCATTTTTTCCATTTCTATTTTTGTTCTGAATACTGGTTCAGGACAATAAAGACCTCTAACATCAATAACTTTTTTAAATTCATTACCATTATCCATATATATATAAATTGTAATCTGGAGGAATTTAAACTTAGATATACTCAAGATTCAAAGAAATCAATAAGAATTCTGTTTATTTAAACAATTGAAAATTAGATTTGATCTTTGTCATATTAAATTATAATGACAACTTAAACTCTCCTCTAAACATATCAAACTTTTTTTTCCTTTTCAATTCTTCGCCATTTGATTTTTTGGATATAGAAAAACTAAACCCTCTTACGATGGAAAAAGGAGTATAATCTGATTTTCCCATGACTAATTCTGAAGCTCCAGCCAGCTCATCAGCTATCGCAATCTCTGTAACTCGAAGTAGATGTCCATACATATCTGTTTTACCAACGTAGCTTTTAATTGGTTTAATTCCAGAAATACCAATTGCCACGTTCGTTTGCCCATTTCTAAATGGTCTTCCAAAGGTATCTGATATTATTACTGCTACTTTTTTCCCTACTTTTTTCTCAATTTCTTGTCTAATTTTCTCAGCAGACCTATCTGGATTCTTAGGGAGTAATAAAACTATGTTACCATCTTTACTTACATTACTTCTGTCTATCCCGGCGTTGGCACAAATAAATCCTTGCTTTGTCTCTGCTATTATGGTATTATTAAAAATTCTAACAATTTGTTTTGATTCTCTTAAAATAACTTCTATTAATCGAGGATCTTTATTGACATACTTACTAATTTCTAATGAATTTTGTGAAGGTGTAATATCTCGTAAGTTAACGAATCTTCCTTCCTGTTTGGATATTATTTTTTGCGCGATCACCAAAATATCTTTGTCTATTAATTTCGAATCAATTTTATTGACTGATCTCAGTAATAAATTAACAATATCATCATCAATGGTTATTTCAGTTGAAACAGGAACAGGAATGATCTCTAACTTCTTAATTGGCAATCCTTGAGATAGTTTTCGCTCCTATGTAAAATAGATTTACCAAACCGTTTTTCCAATAGATCCTTTAATAACAACAAATTCCTTATTTCTATCACTTCATCAGCCATTTTCTTCACTACATCAACCGGACAAAATCCCACAGTGTAAGTGGCTAAATCGAATAATTTCAAATCATTAGCCCCATCGACCACGACCACAATTTCTTCTTTTTTAACATTCCATTTTTCTAGAATGGGTCGAACATGTAAAGATTTGTCAGATGTAACCTTAAGATTTATGTCGGCCAATAATCCATTTTTGAAAATCAGTTCATTAGAAAAAATCAAATCTAATCCCAACTCTTTTTTTAATCTATCCGTTATAATTGTAAAACCACCGGAAACAGCTATCATTTTCCACCCTGCTTTTTTTAATGATAAACAAAGCTCCTTTGCACCTGGCATGATTTCTAGGTTTTCACCAATTTTCTTTGCGTCCTCGTATTTTATTCCACGTAATGCATGTACTCTTTTTACAAGGCCCTCCTCCCAATTAATATCTCCTCTTATACCTTGTTTAGTAATGTCCCAAATCTCCTTTTCTTTCTGTGGGCCAAATACTTGCGCCAAAACCGGAAGATACTCTGCATTTAGCAAAACGCCTTCAACGTCAAATATTATTAGCATTGGTATTTGTCTTAGCGACTATCTCAACCGTATATTAAGCTTGTCTGTTATTTGGGTTTGTCGAATATTTCTAAGAATAACTAAATTTAGCATCCTATGAACATTGTATACTATGCATATGAATTTCAATACTCTTTTACAATCGTATTAATTTAGATGTTCTATATTCTCCAAATCGACTCTTTATGACTGAAACAATGGTATCATCTTAGTTTTTTTGAATGGATATAATTTTGTTATATCCACATTTCATATCTCTTCTGTATATCTTTTGGTTTCCATATAGATACATTCTCATATCTTGATTGGTATAACGCATAATTCCTTCAATTTCTCTCTAATAAGTACATTGTTATCTTCACTTTCATATCTTTATCTGCAACAAGTTTTGATATTTTTTATTTTTGATATTTTTCTAACAATTGTTTTGAAATCTATGATCTATACTATTATGTCTTGTTGTTGATGCTAGTCTTACCTTGATATTACAAATTATTTGTTTTAGAACATCTGTTCCAATAGATAGTTTAGCAGATTTATTCCTAAATTCCGATCCCGGTACAATATTCTGATGCATGTGTTATCTTGAATCCTGTTGCATCTATTCCTGTAAATATGTGTCTTCTATCTGTTCAGAGGATAAAAGATGAGATAATTTTATCGAATAACGTGGTATTGATGCTGTCTGTAAATTTAAGTAGGATTGTATAATTTGGTATCCTTGATAATTATAGGAATATTCTTTGATGGCATGCTTCAACCGACCAGTATGTAAACATTCTATAAATCTTACCTTCATACTGTCGTATTGGAACTAATCCCATGTGTTCCCATATTACAAAGATAAGACTGTTCTTTCCATATAGGTACAATGGAATCCTATAATGTTTGAGAATGCGAATTTAAAAATCTCCTAATCTAAGATATTTAGTGTTTGGGTAATATTATAAGATAGAAGGTAGTTAGTTATGATCGTTTCTACATAGACTGTTATTTCTAAATTCAGATGTTACTCAATTAATTTTACATCTATTATACCACTTGCGAATCTCTTTTCTAGGCATTTCTATACAATAGTATAATTATTAGTTCATTCTGTCTAATAAATAAACATAACATGAATATTGATTTTCTCATTGGAACTTATTTTTTGATATCAATAATGATAGGAGTATTGCTTACTTGGTCGTATTTGTTGATTTCTACAATAAAGTCCTTGATGAGATCTCCTAAGTTAACAAATTACACTAACTATACAAATCAAATCCGATCTTTTCCAAAAGTCAGCATAATAGTACCTGCAAGAAATGAAGCTAAATACATTAAAAAATGCATAGATAGTCTATTAAAACAATCCTATCCTAATTTTGAAATTATACTAGTTAACGATTCTTCTTCTGATAACACCTTAAATATTCTGAAAGATTACGAAAAAAATAATTCTAACATAATTACATTAGATATCAAAACAAGACCTGATGGCTGGATTGGAAAAAATTGGGCGTGTTATAATGGTTATCTGAAATCTTCAGGGGATCTTTTACTTTTCACAGATGCCGATTCATATCATTCCATTTCTTCCTTGGAACTGTCTGTTTCATTTCTAAATTCTAATGATTTACAGGCATTAACTATAGTCCCAAAATTATTAAGCAATGACATTTTTACCAAATTTACATTGCCAATTTTGACCACTTTTCTATATACCCGATATTCTCCATTGAAAGTTAACAATCCCAATTCAAAATTAGGATATTTTTTTGGAAGTTATTATATTATAACAAAAAAGACATACGAAGATGTAGGAACGCATAGAGCTGTAAAAAATGAAATAATTGAAGACGGCGCACTAGGTAAAAAAGTAAAAGAAGGGAAATACAGCATGAAAATGATTAGAGGGGAAAGTGTTGTAAACGCGCATTGGGCAAGAAATAGGCATGAATTAATAGATGCTATAGATAGGCTAGTTATACCATTATCAAAAGAAAATAGTATCAAGACATTGATGTTAACCATTGCATTATTTTTCTTAATCTTGTCTCCTTTTGTATTAATTACTTGTTTTATAGGCATCTCCCTTCTCAAATTTGACAAGTTACTGTTTATGGTTAGTGAAATTTGTTTACTTATAATAACTCTAATAATTTTGACGAGTACGATACAAACTAAAAACGCTCTTGGTATAAATTGGCTACATTCTCTTGGAGCACCAATAGGTGGTTTTATTATTGTTTTCGGATTTATTAAAGGTATAATTAAGGCATTTAACAACGGTACAGTAAACTGGAGAGGAAGAAGATATGTAATATCTTCACATCAAAATCCTCTTTAAGAATAAACCTATAAATTTTACTCCAGAAACTTCGTATTCTCTTTTTTTCTTGATACATATCTATTAATTACAATGTTTCCTCTATCTTTTTCTGCATAAATAAACCTCCAATACTTGTCCTTATCCATCCCTATTCCAATCCTTTTTGTAGACAATACCACATCGGGCATAATTGAATCTTCTAAATAGATGAAACTCTTGGAATCTGTAATATCTATTCCATTATCTTTTTTATCTATAGCTAATGCCTTTGTCATTTTTCCAGGACCTGAAGTCAAATTTAAAATATCTATTTTTTTCCTATTTTTTATCATCATGTTGATGCCGAATATCGGTTCAATAGCTCGAATTAATACCGCACCTGCATCTTTGGTTTTAATATGCGCAGACACATTAAAGCAATAATGATTTCCATAGGTAAAATATACGTAAGAGTAGCCAACGTTTCCGAACATATATCTATTCCGAGAATTCATCCCGTTGAAAGCATGACTGGCTTTATCATCTAAATATCCATATGCTTCAGTTTCAACAATAATCCCAGCCAATTTTATTATCGTGGAATCAGTTCTAAATAACCGAACTAATCTTTTTCCTATCATTTCCCTGGCAACCAATATGGTTTCTCTCTCAAAAAATTTCCTGTCAAGATTAATTGGCAATTGAATTCTATGCTAAATTTAATGAAATCAATTATTAAATATATCAATACCTTAATAGAATATGATTGATTTAAATATGATTTAGTTCAAAGTATGTTATTTGCAAACGAATACTGGTATAAAGACTGAATTAAAATTACCTTTAATACTTATTCATACTCCTTTTGGATTGCGATTTTTTGATAAAATAGCGAAAACAAAGGTTGGGAAATATTATGCTAATTTTAATACGTATCTGATGCCCCTTATTACTGCATTAGCAATTTTCCTCATCTTCACCTCTATTTTTGTTCTCTTTTCTAATGACTCTGCGAGGGCTGGGGCTAGAGATCTTGGACCACAGAGTAACATCCTGATTCCAGGATTAAATCCTATTCTACCATGGCATTATGCTCTAGTAGCCTTGATAATCACAATAGTAATACACGAGGCAGGGCATGGGATAGTAGCACGTGTTTATGATACAAAGGTAGAATCTACTGGGCTAGTATTATTTCTTGGAATACCGATAGGTGCTTTCGTTAACATTCAACAAGATGAACTTGATAAAACGACATTTAAACAAAAGAGCGCGATCCTTACAGCAGGTCCATTAAATAATATGATTTTAGCAGGTATTTCACTGGCTTTGTTGTTTTTAGTAATCTCTACGCTTTCCCCTATCGCTAATTCCCAACCCACAGATGTAGGGTTAAAAATACTAGGAGTAAACCAAAACTCTTTGGCAGAATCAATAGGATTAGAAAAGGATTCGATAATAAGATCGATAAACGGACAACCAATGAATGATGTTTCAAAGTTTCGTCAAATTCTCCAAGATAACTTAGGATCTTCCATAGAAATAGCATGGACTTCAAAGGATAAACAAGAAAGAATTAGTACAGTAAAACTTCCAAGTATTTCTCCTAAAGACAATGTTGTGATGGGAGTTTCATTGACAAATTTAAATCCTGATCCAGAACTGTTGCTTGATGTTTACAAAAAAGCCTTTAGTGCATCTCCTTTAGCAATATTAATGCCTCCTACTCTTCAACAGAGTTTGGTACCTTTTTCGGATCTGATGGCTCCTTACTATACATCAAGCATTTTTGGAAGCAGCTATCCAATTATAGCGAATTTCTTATTCTGGAATTGGTTTATCAATTTTAATGTAGGAATTTTTAATGCTTTACCTATCGCTATGTTAGATGGAGGTCAATGGTATGGTAGTCTACTCGGAAAAAAAATAAAAACAAAGAATTCTAAAATTACTCCTTCTACAATTTTAACGATTATCATGATAGGTATAGTCATAACTGTTTTCGTTCTGCCATGGATACCTTGGTAGAGGCTTCTCAATAACGGATACTTACCCTATAACCTATTTTAAAATTCTTTTAAATACCTAAAAATATATTAAAGGAACTAGTGTATAATATATTATTATATCAGTTAATATCCGTGAAATTTTTTATATTCTCTATAATATGGATATATAATTGAATTATAAAGAAATGGACGATATGCTTTGAAAAAAAAACAAAACAATAGTGGAATTAATAATGATATAGAGTTATCAAATAATGATAGTAGAGGTAATGTAGAAAATATTACTCTATCAACCTACCAAGAAAATAAACTTGAGATAGAAGGATCTAAAATACAAAATAGCACTCAAAAGAAAATTTCTGATTTGGAATCTATTAAAACACTAAGAGATGAAGAAAATATAGTACAAAAGATAATTAAATCAATACCGATTGAGTCACAAATTACATCTGGTAGATTTGAAGGCCCAAACATTGCATTGTATACTAAAAATCCTAAATTTGCCCTTACAGAACTTACTTACTATCTTTCTTCATTATCTAAAACATTAAAAAAACGTTTTATAATAAGAACTGATCCTTCGATTCGTGCAGATGAGGAACAGACAAGAATATTAATATCAAAAATACTCTCAAAAGATATTACCGTATCAGCAGTATTTTGCGATGATGCTACTTCAGAAGTTATCTTAGAGGTAAATAAACCAGAATCAATAGACGCAGATACATTAATTAATATAGCTCAATCTACAGGTTGGATAGTTCATTTACGAAGATCATCTCATATATCTTCTCAGAGTATTACAAACATACATTCGATCTTAAAGTCCTCTTCTAAAGAAAGGCTAAATTTTCTTAGATTTATGGGAAAAAGGATATATCGAGAACCTCTCTTTAGAAAAGAAGAAAAAAATAATCAAATAACCACTACACAAATTAAATACGATGCTAGTACCACAAATGTTCAAAATCGTAAATTTGACTATGAAAAAGATGTAATAAAAGATACGTTCGTAGAAAAGTCATCAAAATCATTTAATAATTCTAAAGAAGTATTGATTTTTTGTTTAGGTGGAGTTAAACAAGTCGGAAGATCTTGTTTTATAGTGGTAACATCAGAAAGTAAGGTAATGTTAGATTGCGGTATAAATCCTGGGGAAAATAACACTCTTGATGCCTATCCAAGGATCGACTGGTTCAACTTTAGCCTAGAGGATCTTGATGCTATAATTATTAGTCATGCTCACATTGATCACCAGGGATTCTTGCCCACTCTATTTAAGTATGGTTATAATGGTCCTGTATATTGCACTGAGCCAACCTTACCCCTAATGTCTCTTTTGCAAATGGATTCTGTTAAAGTGGCACAAAATAATGGGTCTTATTGTTCATATGAAACTAGAGATATTAACGAAGTGATTAAACATACTATACCGTTGTCTTACGGAAAACCAACAGACATATCTCCAGATATAACTATTACAATGAACAACGCTGGACATATAATGGGTAGTGCTACCATTCATATGAATATCTCTGGATCTCATAATATTTTGTATTCTGGCGATTATAAATTTGCAAAAACACAATTGTTAGATAGTGCAATATCTAATTATCCTAGAGTTGAAACACTTATTACTGAAAGTACTTATGGTGGCAGCTCAGATGTTATGCCTGATCAATCTACTGTATATAGTAATTTTACCGAAAGCGTCAATAAAACATTAACTGTCGGAGGGAAGGTTTTAATTCCGGTACCTGCTGTTGGACGTGCTCAAGAGATAATGTTAGTTATTGATAAGGAAATGCGAGAAGGCAGATTAGTTGAATCTCCAATTTATATAGAGGGCATGATATCCGAAGCAAGTGCCATTCATATGTCTTATGCTCATTATCTTGGTCAAGATGTCCGGCGATCGGTTTCACAAGGAATTAATCCGTTTCAATCTGAATACTTTACTGTAGTTAATGGTTATGGGAAAAGAGATGAGGTTTTAAGAGATAGAAATCCTGCAATAATTATGGCTACCTCTGGGATGCTGGAAGGAGGTCCTTCGGTAGAATATTTCAAAGAAATAGCTACAAGCCAGATTAACAAAATTATATTTGTATCCTATCAAATTAAAGGTACTCTGGGAAGACGTGTTCTAGATGGAACTACAAATGAAGTGTCTATGATGGATAAATTAGGTAAAGTAAAAGTAATACCTCTAAAGGCTCAAACTCAAAAAATAGATGGGTTTAGTGGACACAGTGATTATAATCAAATTTTGAATTTCATATCAAGAGCAAAGCCTAAAAGAGTCTTAGTTAATCATGGAGAGCGAACAAAATCAGAAAATGTTGCCAGTAGTATATATAATAAGCTTGGTATTCGTTCTATGGTTCCAGATAATCGAGAAATTATCAAACTAAGATGAAAATAAATCATATCATATAAATTCAATTCTTAGATTAATTTTGAACTGTATTATCCCATAACATCTGTTACACTCTTTTACTTGGTGATAAGAGTAAGGAGTGTTGTTACACTAGATGCAGCATAAAAGAAATTTAGAAAAGATAAGAAGATGGTGTATAAGACGTAAACTCGAAGGATGGAAAGTAACTGACATCTGTAAACATATACGCATATCCAGAATGAGTTTCTATAGATACTGGAACAGGTACAAAAAAGAGGGATTGGATGGACTAAAAGATAAATCTAAAAGACCACATACAATCCATAAGATAGATAAAAAGATAGAACAGAAAATAGTACAGTTAAGAAAGAAATACAATTACTGTCCGCACAAAATACAGGGAACTCTCTCAAACCGATATAACATAAAGGTTGGTCATATGACAATCTACCGAATTGTATGCAAAAATGGATTAAACAACAATCCTATCACAAAACCCAGAAAGAAGAGAAAATACATACGATTTGAGCGTAAATTTCCAAATGAATTATGGCAAATTGACCTAAAAGTTATAGAAAATGAAGGAAAATGGTTGATATCGATTTTTGATGATCACAGCAGATATGTATTATCATCTATCAAATGTATAGAAGGTACATCAGATAAGATCATCTATCTATTAAAACGTACAATCAGAAAATATGGAAAACCAGTACAGATACTAACAGACCATGGCTCACAATTCTATAATTCCCATTCTAAACTGCAATCAGATTTTGATTCTTTCTGCAAGGAACATGACATACAACATATTATGGGTGGTATAGGAAAACCTACTACCCTTGGTAAAATAGAGAGATGGCATCGCACATATGATATTGAAAGACCAAGATTCAAAAGACACGAGCAATTAATTAAATACTATAATAACAAAAGAGTACATATGTCATTGAACTACATGACACCAGTACAAGTGTATAATAGGAGTGTAACACATGTGGTGGGATAATACATAGATTAATTTTGAACAATAGACTTTTTAGGGTAGTTTAATTACATACTACTGGATTGAGATATGGCAATAAAATACAAATGTTTAGTCTGTAATATTGTTCTTTCGGGAGAGGGTGCTTCTAGACATTATCTTGCTAATCCAACTCATAAGTTGGAAAAGTTACCGCCACCATTAAAACCTACAAAGGAAAGTAGACAAGCTCAATAGATAAGTGATTAGAAATAACTTTTCTAATTTGAAGTATTCGCTTTGCTTTTTAAAATTAAGGAATGAATATGATTAATCATTACGAAAGTATTTTTTAATATGATTATTTTTTGGTATTCTTTTTCTGTTTTTTATTTTAAGAATATTGATATATTAGGATAACAAGATTTAACATAGAAGTTTTGAATTCAATAAAAATATAACTTATTATTCGATGTCTGCCGGCGGTTTTTAACATTTTATAAATGACTGCTAAATATTCTTATTAATCCAATTATAAAGAAATAGTCGCACAAACATCCAATGTGCTTATTGTTTTATGCCAGAGGAGCCAATATGGTAAAAGAAATATTCAAAGCATTAAATTTAGTATAACAATAAAAAATAAAGCACCCATAATTAATTTATTTTATATATCTTATCATCTTATTAATAATTGAAAATAGCATTAATACTCAAATAGTGATTCATAAAAAATTTTTTACAATTATTTGATTGAGAACTATATTAATGACTATATTCAGATAATCAAGAAGAAAATTTGTTGTTGAAAATTATATCGATTTGGAATATAAAATTAGCCCAAATCTAAACTGTATAAAATAAGAAAAATGTTAGATCTGAAATTTGGATTACGGGTCCATTGCATAATTTATTTATCCTGAGTTTTTTTAAATATTAAGTATTGTGTCACAAATGTTACTAAATTGATGTTAATTATTATTATATTTACCATAAATGACTTACTAACGTGATTAATTATGAATATAAGGTAAATTAAAACAGACAATCATTTCTTTTTTAACCGAAAGTAATATATATAAATTTTAAAATAATTATGTTATTACTTATCTATGAGTTTATTCTGGGGCTCTCTTCTTAAGATATATCTTATAAAGATCGAGTAGTTCACTTGAACTGGTAGAATCTTCCGCATTTTTATCGAATCTAATCCTCGAGAATTTGGGAAATCTAAGTGCTAATCCGAAGTTTTCTTTGATTAAATTGTTAGCGGCTGTATGAATAGGGCTTAAGGTGATCTCAGAAGCAATAATCTCAAGTACAATAACGGGTTTAAACCAAATATCCATCTTCATTTTAGTTACTACTCTCGGATCAGTTTTATTTGTTATGTATTTTTTTAACTCTGTATAAATAAATTCCAAATTTTTATCCGTAAATCCTGTACCTACTTTACATGTACTATGAAAAGTATTTGTTTCTTTATTATATGTAGCAAGAAGTAATGCTCCATAATATCCCGTTCTTCTCCCTTTTCCTAGTGATGCTCCTATTATAGTGAGATCAAAAGAATCTCCTAAAGACTTGTCGTATTCTTTTTTTAATTTCATCCACAAGTATTCTCTAGAACCTGCTCTGTATCTGCTTTTCATCTGTTTAAACATCAACCCTTCACATCCGCTTCTTATTGCAAGAGAAAAGAATCTTTTAATTTGGCTACTTTTAGATACAGTTCTTTGTTGAATCAGATCTATTATTTTTATATTACTTTCTCCTACAACGTTTTCTAGCATTCTTCGTCTTTCTACATATTCAAAGGATGTCAGATCTCTACCAGTGAGAAATAAAATATCAAACAAGTATACTTTAATTGGATATTTTCTCACATTTTCTTCTATATTATATTTTCTTTTTCTATGCATCAATTCCTGAAAAGGGAGTATTTTATTATGGATATTAACTGGAACAATTTCGGCTTCTAGTATAAATTTATCTATTTTAATACTATTTACAGCTTCTACTATGTCTGGATAATTTTCTGTTATTTTTTCTAAGCTTCTTGAATATAACTCTACTTTTGAATAGTCTTTATGAATTTGTACTCTTTCTCCATCTAGTTTAAACTCCGCTGCAACTAGGTTATTGGTTCTCTCTAAAATTTCTTCTGGTCCAGAAATTCTTGTTGCCAGCATCGGTCTAATTGGTTTTAACGGTGTAATTTTAATATCATCTAATCCTTCGATTCCTCTCTGGGCTAATAATTCAGCAATTGTTCCTAGGTCACTACAAATATTATACCGATCCTCAATCAAATCTCTCTTCAATTTGTCACCCGTAAAGGTTATTGATAAAGCATCCATTATGGTATAATCTGCAATTCCGAGTCTGAGATTTCCAAGCAAAAATTTAATAATATATTTACTTTCTATAGGTGTTGCATCATTTAGTAAACTCGTAACTAGTCTTAATTTTGTAGTTTGAGAACCTGACCCAGATGTTTTTGCAATTTTTTCAAATGTAATGTAAACTCTATCCACAGTTATCTTTTCAGTAAAAAGAGTCTGTTGATACCTTCTAGTTGATATTTCAGCTATAGTGTCTCCTAAATCTCCTAGTTTTGAATACAATTTGTCGACTTCATTTATAGATATTCCAATAGAATCTGCAATAGATCTAATGGTTAATTTTTCTGCTAGACCTAACTCTATTCCTTCATAGGCTGGATATAATTTTCCCTGTATTAAATAGATGATCTTTTTTATTATATTTGTAGGGGTCTTTTTGAGTAATGAGACAAGATGATTAGTTAATGAAATTCTGCTACTAGTTTGTTCCATATTTTGGAATGTTTCTGCCACAAAAGAAAAATCCAATAATCAATCTAATTAAAAATATCTTTTAAAGTATTCTTAGTTCTACTTGAAATTATGGATTATTATTTCTATATAATTTATAAAATGGGTTATCTGGGATCTAAATATGGGTGGAGTAAAAAAAAAACCAACTACCAAATCTAATCCAAAGCAAACTAAGGAAGCCTCTGCTAAACCTAAGAAAGAAGAAGCTAAACCTATATCTAAATCTCAAAGACAAAAATCGTCTGTTTTTATAGATGACCTTAATGATACAAGTAAATTACAAGGCATGAAATCAATAACTATTCAAGCAATTTCAAAGACATTAGGTGTGAAGATTTCTGTAGCGAACAATTATATTAAAAATTTAGAAAGCAAGGGAAAAGTTACTAGAATAGGTGGTTATAGTGGTCATCGAATCTATTCTCTAGTCAGTAGCTAAAACACTATCCTCACGTAAGGTCAAGATATCAGTCGATTTTAATTTTCTAAGGATATCTATATTAGATATAATTTTCCCGATATGATTCATTAGAGAGGTTTCTGTTTCAGCAACAAAAAAACAAATAGCACGGTTTGAAGGAAAGTATGATATGTCCCCACTATTAAAGATCTTTTTTTGTTTTTCGGCCCCTAACTCTAAATTAGTACGTAAATAATAAAATCTATCAAGATGAGAGTAAGTATTCCCTCTTAATGGTAGATTTTTTAATACCTCTGAAATTGTTAAAGGGGCCAAATGACGGATAAGTTGAGCTTTAATTATTCCTTTTTTTTCTATGGTGATCTCTATAGGAATCCTGGATACTGAAAATTTATTATTCCTAGCACCTTCTATCAATGCGTATCTATATTTAGAAGGTCTTTATAGCGATTGCTTAAATTCGCAACGTTTAATTATATTCTAATAAGCTTTTGCACTATTCTTGGTTAACAAGATATTGAATGATGAGAAAAAAAATAATATGGATAATGATAAAGTTGAATCAGAGGAAAATACAGATATAAATGAAAACAAAATTGCCGTAACAAATCTAAAAACAAAAACCACAAAAACTAAGACCAAAACAAAAAAAAATAAAAAGGTTACTTCTACAGATAATGACTTAAATTCCAAAAAAGGTGAAGAAAATAATTTAGATCTTGATGCCCCCGAAGATGTAATTAGTACCAGACCTGAAAAGTTTGTTGAATATGACGAGAGAGAATTTGAGTTAAGTGAAGTTATTCCTAAAGATAAAGAAATTCTCATTGGTCCGAAAAGATTAACGAGATTCGAAAAGGCAAGAATCACTGGCGCAAGGGCATTGCAATTATCTTTTGGAGCACCTTTAATGATAAATCTTAATGATAACATTAGTATAAGCTCTATTTCCCTTGCTTTAATGGAACTAGAATCCAAAGCATTGCCTATATCTATCCGTAGGATTCTACCCAACGGTTTATATCAAGACATTCCGATTGATTGGATGAAATCTTAATTATAATCCTATAAATAAACAATATCCTTTTAATTTTCACAGGGGAGAATTGGCTATTGAATCCTGAAAATACAAATCAATCTCTTTCAGAACCTCCACTAAACATATTATTTAATACCTCTCTTTTAGGAAAGCAAAATGTATGGGATATAGATATCTCAAGTCTACTTCAGCTCCTTTTAGATATAATTAATTCCAGTGGGAAAAAGGATTTACGAGTATGTGGTATAGCTATTTGGTCATCTTCCTTGATTTATAGGCTAAAAGTGGAAAGTATTTTTAAACTAGAAAAGATTTCTTTAGAGAGAAAAATTCCAGAAAACATCGGAGACAAAGAAATTCCTAATATAAACCCTATAAGCTTTCCATTCAGACTTACATCAACTTCTCCTGTTTCACTTGAGGATTTGCTCCAGGTTTTTCAAAACATGATTACCGATTTATCCAATCCTACTAAGACTCGCAATCAGGTAAAATTAGAACCAATTGAAAATTTTGATTTTGATCAATATTTTGTTAAATTTGAAAAAATTCTAGAAGATCATGAAAATCACCTTTTAGATGCCTTAGAAATTAACAAAATTATTATTTTTAGTGAGTTTGTAAGAAGGATGGAATCGATAGAAGTGGTGAGATTTTTTATCTGTATATTGCATTTGGCAATGAAAAATAAGATCGAATTATTACAACCAGATGGATCAGATGATATCGAAATAAGAAAAATATTAAACTAACTAATCTTAATATAAATCTCTGTCCAATAACTCCTAGTTTTGAACAACGTTCTTCCGGAAAAAGAAATAATTGCTAGAATTGAAGCTGCACTTTATTCATCAGGAAGACCAATGTCTTTGGAAGAACTTAATAAAGCAACTAATATCAATTCAAATGAAAAGGTTAAAAAAATATTATCAGATATGATAAAAAAAGTCAATTCAGTTTTTCATGCTCTAGAGATTCAAGAATTAAATGATGGTAAATATGTATTTCAATTAAAACCAAGTTATTTACCAATAATTAAGAAATTTGCAAAACAACCTCTTCTCTCATCTGCAATGTTAAAAACACTATCATATGTCTTATATGAACAACCAATAACCTCAAAAAGATTAGTGTATATAAGAGGAACTCAAGCTTATACACACGTCAAATATCTAGAACAGCTAGGTTTCGTTGAACATGAAAATGTAGGCAGATTAAAAGTCTATAAAACCACTAGAAAATTCCAGGATTATTTTGGTATTTCAGATATAAATATAATAAAAAATAACTTAACTCCCAAATCCTAAATATTAAATATAGATCACTTTAATCGAATTTAATGCGTAAATCTATCGAGAGTTTAGGTGGTAGAAAATATACCGGAGCACGATTAAATCCTTATAGATCAAGAAGAAAGCATGAAATAGATAGATATCCTAATGAACCTGTTTTAGGTTCGGAAAATATCATAACTAGACGTGTTAGGGGTAGAAACTATAAGATGGCTGTAAAAAGTTCAGAATTTGTAAATGTGAGTGACAATGAAAATAAAAAAACAATGAAGACCAAAATCCTCAAAACTCTAAAAAATCCAGCTAATAAGGATTATGAAAGAAGAGGAGTATTAAGTAAAGGCGCAATAGTAGAAACAGAATTAGGGCATGTAAAGATAGTTTCTAGACCAGGACAGGTTGGAACTATAAACGGAGTTATAATTAAGGAGGCTACTTGAGATTTAAGTTTTTTTCTAGATTTGATGATTGAACCCTAACTATTATATGAATATTAAAATAGGTTATGATATTTATCAATCTTAGTGAAAGATTATGATCATTTTATAATTTGGCTAGATTACTTTAACAAAAATCTTTCTCGCAGGAAGGGAAGGAGAATTCCAAAGGAACATGCCATATTTGACCCGACCATTTCTGAACTTTTACAAGCAGTATCCGACTGTGGGTTAAATATTACAAGCGGTAACTCTAATGATCATGCAAGATATCCAAAGAGATCTTTTGTTAGATCGGGATATGTTATGATACCGAAAATAAATAAGAAAAAGTATGAGATAATGCAAATGTTGACATCTAAAATCTCTTCAAGAAGGAAAATGAAAAAAAATTGAAAAGTTTTATTTTTTATCAATTTTATAAATATTTTTTGACCGAAGGATATGAAAATGAGTAATACAAACCACTTGGCATTGTCAGAAGTTGGTAAAGTACTCCATAAAGCTAAAAGCGGGAGGTTAATTATAAAAATTGATGAAAATGTAAGCATAAATCACAACACTTTGCTTTTTAATTCATCTGGTAAGAACATAGGTTTGTTAAATGAACTAATAGGACCAGTAAAATCTCCATATGCCTCAATAATATTGAAAGATGATAAATTTAATCCTATAAGTGGAAACAAAATATACAAGTCAAATTCCAAAATTCAGTATCATTCTAATTCAAAGAAAATAAAAAAGAGAAAATCAAGGGATAAATAGGAAATGGAGTATTTAGAATATTGTAATAAATGTCCTGAATGTAATTCACATCTAATTCATGATTTTAGTAAAGGGGAATTTTTATGTGAAAGATGTGGATATGTCGTGTTAGATGAAGTTAATGATTATGGACCAGAATCTATTTCTAAAGATTTTGAAGAAAAAAATCGTAATACTCGTGCGAGTGGGGTAATGAGCTTTTCCCAACATGATTATGGATTACGAACAGAAATTGGTCCAGCGTCAAAGGATTACGTTGGCAAGTCAATTAATTATGCCGTAGCTGAACAAATGACTAGTATTAGGAAATGGCATTCTAGAATACGGGTTTCCTCTTCTAAAGAACGGAGATTATCAAATGTTTTGTCAAAAATAAGTGAAACATGTTCAAATCTTTCACTTCCAAAAATTTTAATCGAAACTGCTGCTATGATTTATCGTACATATGAAAAAAACAATGAAGCGAAGGGTAAATCAGTATCTTGTATCGCTTCTGCAACAATCTATCTAGCATGCAAAAGATGTTCCATTGTACGTTCTCTTGAAGAAATAGTATGTGCTACTGGTATACCTTCAAATGATAAATCTAGCCTAAAACTAGCTTCTAAATATTATAGGCTAATGTCTATGGAATTGGGTATATACAGTCCTAAACTTACAAAATATGATCACATAAAAACAGAACTAAATAATACACACCAAGCTTCTTCCAGTACTGATACCCGTTTATATCATACAAAATCAAACTTAAAATCTGACAATATCGATAATTCTGAGATTACCCATTATAGACCAGAAAACATCTTCGTTTTTTCAAAATTATCAATAGATAACTATATCGCAAAGCTAATTAATTTAGCCAAACTCGAAACTAGAATAGAAAGATTAGCAATAGAATTAGCTCACAAAACTTCAAATAACTTGATGGCAGATGGCAAATCCCCAAATGGAATAGCCGCTGCATATATTTACCTAGCAGCTGTTCTATTGGGAATGAATCTTCTTCAGATCGATGTGTCTGGATTGGCGGGGGTTACTGAGGTTACTATCAGAAATAGATGTAAAGAGATACTATGTAGCTCAAAAATAATTATTACTATAAAACCACAAGTAAGGTAAAAATCTCCTCTATTAAATTGATTTCATATATATATGATTTTAATTTAAGATAATCTATGCAAGACTTTTTCGAGATCGAACGACTTATAGAAGACCTGGCAAAATTATATTCAACAGCATGTGCTGCATCGTGGTATAAAATACTTAACTGTGGTTTTCCGTCAATCCAGGAATTCAGAGAAAAAGTAGTAGAATTTATGAGGCATTTTGAATATACTCTTTCCTTTTACCCAAATACCGAACAAGGAAATAATTTTAAGATGTATGCAAAAAAATTGTTAGAAGAAGAAATTACTTCTGTATTGAAAGGTAATAATAAAGAAGTAGAAAAACGTTACAAGTATCTTTTGAATTATAATTAACTGCAATTAAATCCAAATTACATATTCTATAAATTCAAAAATTCTTGTATATCTATTATTAGTAAATTGTCTTATCACCCGTACAAAAACAAAGAAAGGTTTCATTTTACTATATAATAGATATTTTGCGCAATTAGATAAAATTTACACCATCTTTTCGGTGCAATCAATTACAGTTATTATCTTTTCCTGTATATTATCCTGTAATTAACCAAACCAGAAACAATA
>Ga0315534_1000153_pt1 | contig 42116 bp, 81 predicted proteins | sample SalMarSW160240MG_FD_203094 | JGI IMG/M metagenome (GOLD analysis project Ga0315534, IMG submission 203094) | Salt marsh sediment microbial communities from the Plum Island Ecosystem LTER, Massachusetts, United States - Salt Marsh Sediment SW1602-40 ... | reverse complement strand
TGGCAAGCGCTGGAAGCCGCAGTGTAGGCGATTTCTTAAATCCTAAGATTTACCATCTCTATAAACCGCTGATAATCAGTGTTGTAGAGGTTGAAAAGTTATAAATTTGTCGGTAAAATCAAGAAAAAAATCCTAAAAAATCAATAAAAATCCTTATAAGTCAGTAATAGCAAGGGTTTACAAGAATGCGCAAACTTGTAATAATCTAGCCTGTAGAACATGCCTACAAGCCAGTATTAATCAGTAATGTGCATTATGCATAAACACTGAATTACAGATATACTCTACAAGCCAGTATTAACCTATAATGCGCAATTCAGTGTTGATCATGGATAGAGTATATTTACTATAATTTTGAATATTTGGTAATTTCTGGTATAGCATCTAACAACTTAATAAAAAAAAGAGGATTATTCCTCTTAAGATTTTTCATATAATTTTTTTAAATTTTTCCATTTCTTTCTTTTTAATAATTCCATGTTTTTACTTTTTAAAATTTCTTGCAATGCCTGGTATTCTGAAATGATTAAGGCATAATCTTTTTTATCTTTTATATCAGTACTATATATTAATACATATCTACCATCTTTTAATTTAGTAAGTCCTTTATGTTTATTTATTTCGCCACAACTCCAATTGTGGCCGTTCCAAAAGTCCAAATTTGTATTATGTCTAACTCGTGCAATGACTGTTTTTAAACAGCCATTTTCATATACATTTATTCTATATTGTTTTGACATTATTTATCCTCACTTTCATTTAATATTCTTTCTTTGTTTTCTTCATAGGCTTTTTTTATTCTCCATTGGATATAGTTTAAATCATATGCTCCAAAACAATTATATCCATCAAGCGCAATGGCAAATTTGTCCTTTTTTAATATTGAATCAATTATTATTTGATCTTCAGATGAAAAAGTTTCATTTGTTGGATCTTCATGCCAAAACTCCATGTATTTCCATCCTCTACCATTTTTCCAAAAATAAACAATTGCTATTCCTTCTCGTAAAACTTCTTGAACTTTTTTAGCCATATTTTTTAATGTTAGTGTCTTTTCATCTTCTTTTATTTCTTCTTTTATTTCTTCATTTTCAGTTGTTAAAAGGTCCTTAGCTGACTTTTTAAACTCTTTGTATAGTTCGTTAAATTCTTTGATATATTCTTCATCAATGCAAATTTGGAACTCAAAATATTTATCCTCTTCACAATAAAATTGATAATCATATAAGTACATTGGGATTTCTTCCGAATATAATTCCATTAATAATTCACTAAATTTTATTCCTTCATTTTCCGATACATTATAAACATTAATGCTTACTAGTCTATGGCCCTCTTCACAATTTAATATTTTTTCTTCATTTAAGCTATCTACAAAATATTTATTTTCTAATTTTTTTGTTAATTTCATTTAATTTCCCTCCAAGTAATAATTTTTGGTACAACTATATAATATAATATTTTGTACCAAAAGTCAATCCTTTTGGTACAATTAGCAACAATAATAATATAATTGTAATATGTTATAATTATTTTAAAGGGGATGATAGCATGTCAATTAAAAAGCCTAACAAGTTAAAACTTGTAGAAGGTAATCCCGGGAAAAGACCGATTAAAGAACAACCAAAACTAGAAATCAAAAATTTAAAATGTCCAATTTGGTTGAATGAAGAGGCTAAAAAAGAGTGGGAAAGGGTATTTACTTTATTAGAAAAATTGGGGTTGATATCTGATATTGATATGACTATTTTCGCAATGTATTGTCAAAATTATGCCAGATGGAAACAAGCCGAAACTGAATTAAACGAAGAAAATTTAAAAGTAATGGGCCGGACTGGGTATATCGTAAATCCATTAGTTAAAATTTCACAAACTTATCAAACCAGGTTAAAAATTTCCATTGAAAAACTAGGCTTAAGTCCCAGTGATCGGGCAAATTTAGACATTGCAATGAACGATAATAATGAAGATGATGGGATTGCAAAATATCTAAAGTAAAGAGTGATTTTCTTGAACAATTTAATAATAGATCAGTCAAAAGTTGATCGAATAGTCGGATTTATTCAAGAATTAAAACATACCAAAGGGGAATTTCATGGAAAACCGTTTCTATTATTTGATTGGCAATATGAAATACTAAAAAATGTCTATGGAACAATAAAACCAAATGGATATAGACAATATAGAAACTGTTATATGGAAATGCCTAAAAAATGCGGCAAATCAGAATTATTAGCCGCTTTAGGTTTATATCAGTTGTGCGCGGACGGAGAATGGAATGCTGAAGTGTATGGTTGTGCGGCTGATAAACAGCAAGCAAGCATTATTTTTGATGTCGCTGTTGAAATGGTGGATCAAAATAAAACATTAAAAAAAGTTATAAAACCTATTATTTCTATAAAAAGATTAGTATATATCCCAAGGGCTAGTTTTTATCAAGTTTGTAGCGCTGAGGCTTATTCTAAGCATGGATTAAATATTTCTTGTTGTTTATTTGATGAAATACACGCTCAACCAAACCGGGAATTATATGATGTAATGACTTTTGGATCTGGTGATGCCAGGACACAACCATTATTTTTCTTTATAACAACGGCCGGGAATGATCCCGATCGAATGTCTATTGGTTGGGAAGTCCACAAAAACGCGGAAGATGTTTTATTGGGGAAATCTAATGATAAAACAACATATGCGGCTATTTGGGGTCTAGATCCTGAAAATAATAGAATTTGGACCGGTCAAAATTATATTCAAAAAGATAAAATTGATTGGCAAGATAGAAAATTGTGGCATTTAGTAAATCCGTCAATAGGTAAAACTATTGAAATAGAAAGGATTTACGAAACATTCGATAAGATAAATGGGAAAATAGCGGAAGAGAAATTATTTAAACAATTAAGATTGAATATTTGGTTGACAGAAAAATATTCAAATTGGATTACTATTGACAAATGGCTATCTAATAGTCATAATTTAAATATAGAGGCATTAAAATACAAAAAATGTTTCGGAGGACTTGATTTATCAAGCAAACTTGATATTTCAGCTTTTGTGCTAATATTCCCTCCGGATAATGAGAATGATAAATATACAGTTCTACCTTATTTCTGGTTACCGCAAGATAACATTTCTACAGTTTCAAAAAAAGATAAAATTAAATATGAAGAATGGATCGAAAAAGGATTACTAAGAACAACACCAGGAGATAAAATTGATTATCACACGATTGTTAGTGATATTTTAGAACTCAGAAAAATTTATGATTTTGATGAAATTGGATTTGATCCCTGGAATGCCGATGCAGTGGCTACGGATTTACAATATGAGGGATTAATTATGGTAGAAGTTAGGCCAACCTATCAATTTATGAGTCCGGTCATGTATGACGTTGAGGCATTAATACATTCAAAATCATTAAATCATATGGATAATGAAATTTTAACCTGGATGTTTAATAATTTAAGAATTATTATGGACCCTAATGGAAATATAAAACCAGCTAAGTCCATAAAACAAGGATCTAGAAAAGAGACTATTATTAAAAAAGCAAAAATTGACGGAATTGTCGCCATGTTAACTGCATTTTGTAGAGTTTTTGCAGATAACGGAAATTCCGAAATACATATATAAATATATAAAAAAATCGGCCAGGCCGCCTAACCAAACCGATTTTTACATAGGGAAGATAGCACTAAGTTTTCTTAGTGTACCTTATTTTTATTATATATAATTTTTTTTGATTTGTATAGCAACGAATTGTTGCTATTTTAAAAAAATTTATAGAAAGGAGCGCAAAGTCATTAATATTCCTGTATTTTCAAAAGTTATTGACAAAATGATATTAAAAAGAATGGGTACTTATGCAAAAGAATTTTTATCGGGAAATGATATAGCTGATTATGGTCGGACAAGTTCCGGTGTAAATATTAATGATCAATCAGCCTTTCATATTAGTGCATTTTGGGATTGTGTCAAAATACTCTCTGAAGACGTGGCAACACTACCTTTGTTTTTATATAAAAGAGAAAAAAAGGGAAAAATTAAGGCCCAGGATCACAATTTATATGACATTATAAATTCCCAACCGAATAGCGAAATGCTTTCTATAAATTTATTGGAAATGCTTATGACAAATATTTTGTTATGGGGAAATGCTTATATTCAAAAAATATACAACCGGGCCGGACAAGTAATTGAATTATGGCCTTTATATTCTAAATATATGGAGGCCAAAAGAGATAAAAATAAAAAATTATTTTATAGATATAACGAGCCAAAGAATCAGAGAGACTTTTCTACAGAGGAAATTATAAATATTACCGGTTTAACAATGGATGGTATTACCGGATTATCAATTTTAGAATATGCCAGGGAATCTTTGGGATTAACAATGGCAACTGAAAAATTTGGATCTAGTTTTTTTGGAAATGGAACAAAACCGGGCGGCGTTCTCGAATTGCCGGAAGGCGGCCACTGCAAAAATAAAGATGAAGTCCGGACCGAATGGAATTTATTATACAGAGGTCCAGATAACGCAAATAAAATTGCTATTTTAGATAATGGCATGAAATATAAACCGGTGGGAATCCCTCCGGAAGATGCTCAATTTTTACAAACTAGACAATATCAAATACCGGAAATTTGCCGGTGGTTCCGTATTCCTCCACACAAAGTAGCGGATCTGAGCAATGCAACTTTTTCTAACATTGAGCATCAAGGTATTGAGTATGTATCTAACACTTTAAGGCCCTGGCTTGTGAGATTTGAAAAGTCTTTAGCCAGGGGATTGTTAAACGACCAGGAAAAAAAGAAATATTTTATACAATTCAATGTTGATGCACTTTTAAGAGGTGATTTTACAACAAGAATGCAAGGATACGCAACCGCGCGCCAAAATGGCTGGATGAATGCAAATGATATAAGAGAATTGGAAGATATGAACCCGATGCCAGAAGATGCCGGTGGCGACATATTTCTAGTAAATGGAAATATGGTCCCTATTACCGAAGCTTCAAATAAAAATAATAATCAAGGTGGTGATAATTTTGCCGACGGAGATCCAAACCAAGGAGATTAGAATTTTTTCTAATATTTTTGAAATTAGAGAAGATAAAGAGGGAAAACGAGAAATTGAAGGTTATGCCCTAGAATGGGAGACTTTATCCGAAGAATTGGGCTGGTGGTTTACATATAGAGAAAAATTTAGAAAAGGGGCTTTTAGGGATTATTTAAAGGATAAAGACACCGATACTAAATTATTGTTAAATCACGATACAACTAAAGTTTTGGCCCGAAGTAAATATTCAACAATTGAATTTAAAGAGGATAACACCGGGTTATGGTTCAAGGCTGATTTGCCAGATAATACGATAGGCAATGATACCGTTGAAAGTGTTAAAAGGCGCGATATAGACGGCGTAAGTGTTGGATTTATTATGCGTAAGCAAGAATGGGACGAAACCGACGAAGAAAATGTAGTTAGAACCGTTATTACTGCGGATTTACCGGAGATTTCGTTAACTGCATGGCCGGCCTATTCGTCTTCAAGCGTAGATACTAGAGAAAATGATCCATATAAATTATATAAAGAAAAAAATCAATATAAAAAAAGATTAATGTTTTTAAGGGAGGTATCACTCAATGAATCTTAATGAAATGAGACAAGAACTTGCGAAAATCGCGAAAGAATTAAGAGATTCTAACAAAGAAAATATGTCAAAAGAAGAATTGGAAAATTGGAATAAAAGAAAAAAAGATTATGACGAAATGAAAGTCAAAATTGAAAATGCTGAAAAGGCCGAAAAGGAAAGATTAGAAAGAGAAAAATTTTTAGATGGTGAAAATAATTACCTGGAATCAAGACAAAGCGATCCAGCAAAACCACCAATATTTACAGAGGTAAAAAGTGAATACAAGAGACAATTTAGAACACTTGGAGAACAATTAAAATGTATTAGAACAGCAAGTATTCCAGGTAATCAAATTGATCAACGTTTAAGCGTTGTTGAAAAAGAAGTAAGGGAAAGAGAAATGAGAGCAAGCGGCATGAATGAAGGGATAGGATCAGAAGGGGCTTTTGCTTTGGAACCGGATTTTGCTGGCAGAATTTTTGAGACTGCAGTTGAGACTGGACAGATTTTATCAAGAGTAAATATGTTACCTGTAAATGGTTCGGGCGTTAAATGGATGGACGTTGACGAGTCCAGCGTTGCCACTACTGTATATGGTGGAGTAATAGCCTATTGGGCCGCTGAGGCTGGAACAGTAACCGCAAGCAAACCAAAACTTGCAAAAAAATCAATGGATCTTGAAAAGTTGATGGCTATTGCTTACGCAACGGATGAATTAGAAGAGGATACCGCATTTATCTCTAGTTGGTACAATGAGTCTTTTGCCGTTGCTGTTGATAGACAAGCCGAAATTGCGATTGTGAACGGTTCTGGCGCTGGCGTACCTTTGGGAATTTTAAAAGCGCCATGTCTTGTGACTGTAAATAAAGAGTCAGGTCAATCAACTGATACCATTATTTATGATAATGTGTTGAAAATGTGGGCAAGAATGCCAGGAATGAAAAGACGAAATGCTGTTTGGTTAGTAAATCCAGATGCCGAAACACAATTAGCAAAAATGGCTATGACAATCGGAACCGGTGGCGTGCCTGTTTATTTGCCTGCTGGTGGTTTAAGTGTAGATGGGTATTCTAATTTATTTGGTAGACCAGTCATTCCAACCGATTGTTGCCAGGCTTTAGGCGATAAAGGGGATATTATTCTTTGCGACCTTAACGATTATATGATGATTAGAAAAGCCGGAAATGACGGCGGTATGAAATTTGATGTTTCTATGCATGTCCAGTTTTTATATGCAGAAAATACTTATAGGATTATATTCAGGTGTAATGGTATGCCTAAAAAATCTACTACTACAACTATTAAAAATTCTAGCAACGTAAGAGGATCATTTGTTACTTTGCAAGCTAGATAATTATAAAAATTTTATAGGGAGGAATCAAAATGAACAGCACTAAAATGTGTTTACCTGAAGAATTAAAACATGTTGTCGGATTAGCGCCACAAGTCGATGCTAATGTTGATTCAGATATAATTTGTTTGAAAAATGCAAAAAGGGCCTGGGTTCAAGTAATTGTTGCTCAGGCAAATGCGGCAATTCCAGATTTTACAATCTATCAATGTACAGATGTTAGCAACTCTTTATCTGACAACAAGGCTTTATCTGGCAATTGCGAAATTTGGTATAATGCCGACGTTTCGGCCGCTGATACTTTAACAAGGGGTACTGCCGCTAAGACTTATAGCTTTTCCGCGGACCTAGCAAATAAAGTTTGTTGGTTTCAATTAGACCTAGCAACTTGTTTAGACCTAGCAAACGATTTTGATTGTATATATGTAACGAGCGGAGGATCTAACGCGGCAAATATTATTTCAGTTAATTTTTATCTAGATCCAAAATATGCGGAAGATGTATTGCCAGCGGCAATCACTGATTAAAGGAGGGGTTTAATTTGGCAAATAGAAGCGCAATTTTTTCTAGCAACGTTCCGGGCGGCCCTCAAAATATAGTCGATTTTGCTAAGCATCCATATGATGTATATTTTATTGATTCTAGCAATAGCGGCGCAAGTGATGCTGCCGGTTATGGAAATAGCCCCGATATTCCCCTAGCAAGCATTGATTACCTTTTTTCCCTAGCAACTGCCGGGAAAAAAGTTGTTGGATATGTTTTGCCAGGTCATACGGAAACTTATAGCACAACCGGAACAAAAATGACGGCCGATAAAGCCGGAGTACATATCATAGGCCTTGGAAAAGGATCTAACAGGCCAACTATAACTTTTGGTCATGTTGATGCTACTTGGGTTATATCGGCGGCTAATATAACAATTGAGAATATTCTTTTTGTAACAAGTGTTGATAGTGTTGTGACTTATGGCACAATTTCAGGCGCAGATTTCAAAATGATTGATTGCGAATGGAGAGACACGACAGATATTGAAGTTATAACAGATTGGACTATTACAGGAGATAGACCGCAATTTATAAATTGTAATAAAAGCGGATACACTGGCGGTAATGCTAATGTTAGATGTCTTTCATTCGCTGGCGTTGATGGTGCTTTAATAAAAGATTGTAATTTTATAACTAAAGTTACAACTGCGGTTATTGGCTTTGTTACGACTGCATGTACTAACACAATAATTGATAATTGCAAATTTGGCGTAAATGGTACAACAGATTACTCCAAAAATGTTGTTGATACAATTGGAGGATCTACCTGGTTACTTACAAAAGGTTATGATATTGGAACCGGTTCGAAATTCTCTGGCGGTTCTGGTGGAGCTTTATCCGGGGATGAAAGAAAAGGAATTAAAGTAATTAGAGCAAAGGCCGCCGTTTTAGATGGTGTACAGAATGCAATATTTACAATTGCCGGTGGTAGAGTAGAAATTACACATATTGAGGGTGAAATTTGCGACGGCGCAGTCGATAATGAAAGCGCCGATACACAATTTATATATAATCCAACTGTTGGGGCAACTGATACTGACATGTGTGCTGTTGGTGCGTTGGATGCCGCGCCAGTTGGTACTATATTTAGTATAACTGGTACGCTCGCAGATGCTTTGCAATTTGGACCGTCAATTACTCCAATGATGGCGAAAAGTTTAGTATTAGCAGAGGGAACAATTGACATTAAATCTGAGGGCGATAATGACGGAACAAATTCCGCGACAGTTTCTTTTGAAATCTGGTACAAGCCTTTAGATTCAGGCGCAACAGTAACGGCGGTAGCTTAGGGGTTGATTAAATGGCTGTTTATCGAATTACTAATATTGAGACTTTTATTGGGGCCTCAACAGATTCAAAACCAACCGCGGTTCCAGTTGGATCAATATTTTATGAATATGATACTTATAAAAGATTTGTTACTTATGATGGAACTAATTGGATTATTCAGGAACTTTATACTACTAGTTAGGGGGCGGCAAATATGGATTTACAAATTAAATTAATTACAGATGTTACAACTGAATTAGTTAGTATAACCGAACTAAAAACACAATTAAGAATTGATGCTTCGGATGAAGATGCATATTTGCCAGGTTTAATTACAGCGGCGCGCGAATACTGCGAAAATTTTACAGGGAGAACAATAGGCACTAAAACTTTAGAAGGAATATTAGATGATTTTCCTTGCGAAGGAATTTATTTATTTGATTCTCCGGTTCAATCCATAACTAGTATTAAATATATTGACAGTGATGGAACGGAAAATACCTGGAATAGTATTTATTATGTTTCAAATTTAGATATTATTCCGGAACGTATTTATCCGGCTTATGGACAAAGTTGGCCAGCATATACACCTTATCCAACCGGATCAGTAAGAATAAGATATCAAGCCGGGCATACTTCAAGTAATTTACCGGAAGCAATTAAACAAGCTATTTTATTAGTAGCTGGGGATCTATACGAAAATAGAGAGGCAACAAGTGAAAAAAGAGCTTATGAATTGCCTTTTTCTGTAAGAGCTTTATTAATGCCATATAAAATAAGGTGGTTTAGATGAGACAAGGATTAATTGATGAAAGTAAAAAAATTCGAGCCGGTAGATTAACTAAAAGATTAGTTATTCAAACAAAGACTGAAAATGAAACTAGAAACGGATCTTTTAAAGAAAATTGGACAGAATTGGACACTGTCTGGGCCAGGATTAGCCGGATAAATCAAACTGAGAATATTTTAGGAAAAAGCGTTAATAATATTGCGATCGCAATAATCTTAATCAGGTATAGATCAGATATTGACACTAATTGCCGGGGATATTGGAATAACAATATTTATAATTTCACAGAAATCATTAATGTTAATAATGAGGATAGAAAATTGTTAATTACCGCGGAGGTAAGAAGCAATGAACAAAATTAGATATGAAAATAATTTTGATAAAGCTGAAAAAGCTATATTAAAAGCTTGTGATAATTCAATAAAAGAGTCTGAACATTTTTTAAAAGACAGATTAAGAAGAATAATAAACGTAAAATTTAATAAAATTACCGGAACACTTTTAAAATCGGTTCAATCAAGAATAAATTTTAGTGAGAAAGTAATAAGAAAAGTATATGTAGGGATTAGTAAAGACGCTTTTTATGGATTATTCCTAGACAAAGGGACAGGAATAAGAAGGCATAAAAAGACTGGAAAAAGTGTAGGTAAATTGCCGCAAACAAGATTTATAAGAAGTTTTTACCGGGAAAATAAAGAAGCGGTCGAGGCCATAATTAGTAAATATTTTAAAAGGATTTGATATCATGATCAATTTAACATATCAAATTAAAGAAAAAGTGAAAGAATTTTTGCCAAGGGTATATAACCGAAAAGCTCCTGCCGGTGCTGAATACCCTTATGCAATAATTTCAAAGCGTGGCTACGGCGATAATGTAAATGAATCTGATTTTATTTATATTATTGAATTAATCGATAATAATACTGACACAACCGAAATCGAAACTTTGGAAAGTCAAATGATGAAAAGTATTGAATTAAATGGCTTGGATCATTTTTGTTATGAGGATGAATTTTTAAATTTTGAGATGTTCTATGACGATAATTACAGTGATGAATCGGATGATAACAATGAGTATTTAAATTCTAGGGTTTTAGAATTTTTAGTAAGAGCATATTTTTATAAATAGGAGGTTTTTAAAATGGCTGTTGTTCCTTTAACACCAAAAAGTATTGACTATAATGGCGCAGAAGCTTATAGCGATACTGCGGATTATGATGCCGCAACTGCTGTGGATGGATTTACTTTTGTTAATGATGGAAAAACAATAATTAATATAAAAAATGACGGAACTAGTGGAGAATTAACCGCGACGGTTGATAATCCACAACCTTGTGATTTTGGCGGCACAACTGTACATGATGTAGCAATTGCAATCCCTCAAGATGATGATTGGTTAATAGGACCATTTCCAAAACATAGATTTAATGATGATGATGGAAAAGTTACTATTACTTTGAGTCATTTTGACACAATAACAGCTTGTGCATATAAATTAATATCATAATAAAAGGAGGTGGGAAAATATGGGTGCAGCTATTACGCCAGCCGTCCCAACCGCGACCAATTTATGGAGAGGTACTGGCATATGTTATAAAGAATACGGCGAAGGAACTCAACGAGAAATTGGCGCAACAAGAGGAGATATTAAATTTTCAGATGATAGGGAATTTAGGCATCAAGATTATAACGGAATGTATGGTCCAACTGAGGGCCTAAAAGTTATTACAAAAGCGGTCCAAATGTTAACATTCCCATTGCTAGATTTATCATATCAAAATTTTGATGATTGTTTTGCTGGATTGGCCGTAAGCGATGAAGGGGCCTACCATGAAATTACCGAAGATTTAGCCGTAGCGGCGGCCGATTACCACGAAAATATTACCTGGGCCGGAGAACGAAAAGACGGCAAATATGCTTTAATTTTGATTTTCAATGCTTTAGGTGATGGAAAAATTGAAATGAATATGAAGGATAAGGACGACATTGTTTTAGATACACAATTTACGGCTCATTATGGTACTGCGACACCTACAACGCCACCTTGGGCAATAAGGATGGAAGATTAATAGGGGGGATTTCCCCTCTGTTAATTTAGAAAGGATTTAATTATGAAAATTAAAATAAACAATAAAACATATGATTATTTTATGAAAAGAGAACATGTTGGCCTTTTTACTAAAATAATTGCTAAATTAATTGATGCTGAAAAATTAGAAGAGTTTAAAAATAAAAATGAAATAGTTCTATTATTAAAGATAATAAAAGAAGGCTTATTATCTTTCAATAATTCCGATCCTGATACTTTAAGATTTATAGCTTCAATTTATAACGTACCTAAAAAAGAAATTGAAGAAATGGGATTTTTGAAAGAATTTAAGCTATGGAAGAATTTCTTTAAAGATGAGGATTTTAAAGATTTTTTTTCATTAGTATTCAGCTCAATTGGGGCGAGGAACTAGATTTAATATACTCAAGATACAACAATCCAGAAACAATTCTAAATATGCATTTTCTAGATGCTGAAAAAATTTTAAAAGTAGCAAAAGACAAAATATTAGAAGATTTTCTATATAAAAGATATTTAGTTGAATTGCCTTTAATGGACAAAAATAATTATATGTCTTTTGAAGAATATAAACAAAAAATCTTTGAACTTGTGAGGATGAAAAATAGAACTAAAGAAGAAAAAGAAAAAGACCTTGAAATGGCAAGACAAAAAGCACAAAAAGCAATGAAGCTTTTAGATCAAAACAAAGATTTTCATAAACCTAGAATTAAAAAAAATCAAAAACCTCACAATCAAAAAGTATCAAAATTTATAAAATAAGGAGGTGGCAAAATTGGCTTTTGATGTTTTTAGATTGGCTGGAAGTGTTGTTTTAAACGCGGCTAATGCAATTAGTGGTTTAAGAAATGTTAGGACTTCAAGTGATCGTACCTCAAATAGTATGGAAGAATTGACAAGACGATTTTGGCAAAATGAAAGACGTTTACAAGGATTTGGGGACGAAGCAGAAGAAACCGAGGACGATTTACAAGGGCTTAGGCATGAAATGGATCGTGTAAGCAATAATTCAATGACATTTAGTAAGAGATTACAATCTTTAGGAAATGGGATGAAATCTGTTGGTAATGGTGTAAAAAGTGCTGGTCATTTTATGACTACATTTATTACAGCTCCAATTTTAGCCGGGATCGCCGGAGCTATAAAGCAAGCAAGTGATATGAACGAGACCATATCAAAAACTCAAGTTGTTTTTGGTCAGGCTTCAAAAGAAGTTTTAAAATGGTCCGATCAAACCTTAAAAAGTGTTGGACTTGCAAAAGGAACAGCTTTAGACATGGCCGCCACCTTTGGCGATATGGGAACGGCTATGGGCTTAAATAACAATAAAGCAAAAGAAATGGCTATGAATCTTGTTAATCTAACCGGAGACATGGCAAGTTTTAAAAATATGAAACCTGAAGAAATTCACATCGCATTAACCGGAGCTTATACCGGAGAAACTGAGGCCTTAAAAAGATTAGGAATTGTTATGACCGTTGCAAACTTAGAGCGTTTTGCGTCCGCGCGAGGAATTAAAAAAGAATATGACGAAATGACCCAGGCCGAAAAGATCCAATTAAGATATAACTATATTATGAATGCCAGTAAAAACTCAGTTGGGGATTTTAAAAGAACTCAACAAAGTGCGGCAAATCAAATGAGGATATTCACAGAAGGCATAAAAGAATCTGGGGCAAAAATAGGGACTATATTTCTTCCCTATTTTACTAAGGCTATCCAATTTGTTAATAAATTAATGGATAGATTTCACAACTTAAGTCCAGCAATGCAAAAAGTTATATTAATTGTGGCTTTAGTAGCGGCCGGAATAGGTCCGCTTTTAGTTGTAATAGGAACGGCAATTACTGTTATTGGTGGATTAGTCGCGGCAATTGGTACAATTGGATTACCAGTGGCGGCCGCAATCGCGGCAATAATCCCAATTATAGCGGTTTTGGGGGGATTTATTGCAACAATAGCAACCGCGACATATAAAACCGGACTACTCCAAAAAGCTTTTAATTTTTTAAAAAATATGTTTGATGCAATAAAAAATATAATACAAGGAAATTTATCAACTGCTCTAGATATATTGATGCAAAAGATGGGACTTTCTTCAGGGCAAGCGGCCATATTTACACAAAAAGTTGTCCAGGCTAGAAATGCAGTAAAAAAAGCAATAGACGTAATAAAAAATGTTGGAAGTCTTATAAAAGCAATGTTTGATGAAGATAAGCAAAAAGTTATTGATTTGCTAGTTAAAAAATTTAAATTTAGCAAAAACGAAGCACAAAATTTCTGGATAAAAATGAAAATTTTAAAAGATGAAATTTTAAAATTTGCTAATATTTTAAAAAATGATGGTGTAAAAGCATTAACAATATTTGCTGAGTATATAAAAAGAGGAGCAAAATTTGTAGTTGATCACAGGAAAGAAATTGCAAAAGCAATTTCATTAATTATTAGTTTTGCCGCAACTGTAGTAATACAGGCAAAAAACGCTTATAACGCGGCTAAATGGTTGGTTAAATTTGCGCTTAAAGTAAAAAGTGCAATGGATGATGCTAAAAGAGCCGTAGTAAGAGCATTAGGGAAAATGGTATCTGATGTTAAGAGTATTGGATCAAAAATGTGGAGCGCCGGTTATAATGCTATAAAAGCTTTAGGCCGAGGAATTGAAGCCGCTTTTTGGTTTTTAAGAGATAAAGCATCTAAGGCCGCCTCAATAATAGCTGATTTTCTTGGGTTTAGAAGTCCAACGAAAGAAGGCCCTGGACGTTTAGCCGATCAATGGGGACCTAATATGATAACAATGTTATCTAAAACAATGCTTGCCAAAAAAAGCTTATTAAGATCAGCAATGGAGGAAATATCCGGAGAAATGGATTTAAGTACTAAAATAAAAAATCTTGGGATATCGGCATCAAATAATTTAGGAGCCGGAACATCAGGAAAACCAAAAGTAATATTACAAATATTAAATCCTAAATTCTTTAATCAACAAGATGTCAGTAAAATGATGCAACCAGTTATTAATAGATTAGAGTTTATGGGATTTGGAAGTAGGTAATTTAAATGGCAACTAGTTTTTATTTGAAAATTTGGGACGTAGAAAATGCAGAATTAAGGGAAGTTGGAATAGATTCTAATTGGAATTTAATTGCGGATCTAGACTCTAAAACTTCATTTTCAGCAACAATTACAGATTTAAGAACATTAAGTCAGGTTAACCTTGGCGCTCAGGTTACATTTTATAATTTTGATGATGAAGTTTTATTTGATGGATTTATAAAAACTATTGATAAAGATGACCCTTTTGGAAATGATACAAATATATATTACTTAATTAATTGTGTTTGCTGGTGTAAAATTGCCGAACGCCGATTTATCGGGGATATCGTAGAGAACAAAAATGTTGGTAATACAATTATTGATCATATTTTACCAATTTTGGCGCAAGAGGGCGTTACTTATGGGCATATCGATTGTGACTTACAGATTGAAAGAATAACTTTTAATTATATTACATGCTATGAAGCTTTAAATTTATTACAAAGCTTAGTATATGGTTATAGTTGGTATATCGCTGATGAAACTAAACAATTATATTTTTATTATTTAGCAAATGATTATTTACCAACTAAATTAGATGCTAATATTTATCATAGAAATTTTAAGCAATCAAGAAATATGAGTGTTTATAGAAATACTCAATATTTGAGAGGTGGCAAGGCCAGAACAGCCGAGCAAGAAAATGAAACACCGTCACCATTGCCGGACGGTAGTTCTAAAACTTTTACCTGTAGATTTCCAATTGCAGAAACACCAACAATCGAAACTAATGTTAGTGGTGGCGGTTGGGTAACAAAAACTTGCGGAGTAAATGGGATTGATGAAGATGGAACATATAATTTTTATTTTACGTATAATTCGACAGATATAACACAAGATTCAGGTGGAACGGTTCTGGCGGTAGGCGATTTAATAAGAATTACTTATATAGGATTAAGAGATTTATTTATTATTGTTGATGACCAGGAACAAATTAGAAGAAGGGCCACTATAGAAGATCATGCATTACCAGGAGGGGCCGCCGGTTGTAGTGGAATATATGAGGCAATGGTACAAGAGCCGGCAATGGATAATATCCCGGTTGGCATCCAATTTGCTAGTGGAATATTAAAAAAATATGGTGATATAGCGGATAAAATAAGTTTTAGCGCTGAAGATGATAGTTTTAAATGGGCTTTAGGCTATTTATTAAAAGTTGAGAAAGCAAGTTGGAATATTAATGAATATTTTTTAATAAATCAGGTCCAAATGCATCAATTAGATCCAACACACATTGAGTATAATTTAACCGGATTAGATGGGGCCTTAGTTGGTGGATGGGAATTATATTTTGAGGAGCTACTTAAAAGGGATAAAAAATTTACAATAAATGATAGTGAAGTTTTGGTTATATTGAAAAATCAGTTTGAAAAAATAAATCATGGCGGTGAATATGAACTCGAAGTATATAACCCTTTATTATATGTTAGTGAGTCAACATATGTCAGCGAATCAACGATATTAGGAGGAACGAAAGAATCGGAGGCAAACCTTTATGATTAAAGAATATAAAAAAAGAATCGGGATTTTTGAGATTGAAATTAGAGAATCCGGAATTTTAACTTTTAAAAAAAGATTAAATAATTTAATAATGAATACAATTCTAGATGAAGAGGTCCAAATATATCAGGGAGTAGCTCCGGATCTTGAGATTATGCATTGTGCCGTTGGTGATGATGACGGAACTAGTTATCCCTTAGCGGCCGATAATTATAAATTAGGGAATGAAGTTTATAGGGTTCCTGTTGAAGCCGGTCCTACTAAAATTGATACCGGATATTTAACAACCGAATTTGTAATTACGAAAAGTGAGGCAAATGGCGAAACAATAAAAGAAATTGGAATTTATGTTAGTACAGCAAGTGAAGATTGGGCCGCCGGGGCTGGCGCTGACACCGGGAAATTAATGTCCAGGGTTTATATGATCCCGAACATTGAAAAAACATCATCAAAAGAAATTACAATTAGAAGAATTGATATTGTTCAAAGACCAACAATAGTATAAAAGGGGGGGATTTTATGACTGCATATATTCAAGACAAAAACAACGCCGAAGATATAGAAAACGACGTAACGGTTTTAAATGCTACAAATTACGGTAATCTAACTTATAAAGTTGATGAAATGCAATTTGTAATGAATGATTTGCATAAATATAAACATACTACAATTTTAGCAAGTGTAAAAGATTCTTGGGAATCCAAGTCTTGGGCCGGAACAGATAGCGGCGTATTTTCAGAAGATGCCACAAATTATATACTGAATGGTAAAAGCGCAAAACTAACAGGCGATGCCGCTGAGGACGGAATTCATTTATCAAAAGTATTAGACTTAACAACCCATGCGGACGGATACGCTTCAAGTACAGACGATATAATTACATTATTTATTTATGTATCGTCCGGGGATCTTTCAAATATAACGCATCTTGATATAGGATTTTACAATGAAGTATTTGGAACCTGGAATAATTATTTTTGGTATAGATTCGAGCATTTACTAAAAGCCGGAAAAAATATTGTAAAATTAAAAAAATCTGATTTTGATACATATGGATCGCCACATTGGGACGATATAAGAGGAATTGATGTTTATTTAGAAGATGCGCCAAGCGCTGAGGTAAGTGTAAGTGTAGATATGATTTTATTACATACCCAAGAATTTAAAAATTTTGTACTAAAAACAGCTCAAGAAACAGTTACCTATTCATCTACGTTACAAAATGATGATGAATTATTCGTTACATTACCGCAAAACGGAATATTTGAAATAGATTTAAATGTTACGGCTTCCGCGACTGACACTTCGACAGATTTAAAAATTGCTTGGACTACGACCGGGGATATTTCATTGGTTGGGGAAAGATTTTGTATAGGTCATCATTATAGTGTTATAAACGTTGATGATTCTGACTCTATTAAAATGAAAACCGAAGGATCTTTAGCGGCCGGCGCAACATATGGCTTAATGAATGGAACGCATTCATATACAAAAGAAAAATTTATTGTCCAGACTTTAAATGATGGTGGAGTTTTACAAATGCAATGGGCGCAAAGGTCCGCACAATCAGGAAAAGACACTGCAATATATGCCGGAAGTTATATAAAAGTAACTCAATTACAATAAAGGAAAAAGGTGAAATTATGGAATTAACATTGACAGCGATTGCAATAGGGGCCTTTATGGCCGGAAGCTTTCTATATGAATCAAAAAAAAAGAAGGGTAAAAAATGAATGATAAATTATATAAAATCATCTTACAAATAATGATTCTTATTTGTATAACTGCTTTATCTTTAGTTAAAATATTGGATAAAGATTCAATTATGTTATTGCTAGGAACGATCGTTGGTTATGCATATGCGGTCGGAAAAGATGCATATATCAATAAATAAAAAAATAACTAGTCGCCTAGTTAAATTTAAAATCATTTTAAAATTATTTATTGTTAGAATAAAATTATTATATCATATTATTTTTTTAAAATTTTTAATCAGAGAATATTTTTTAAAAATATCCTCTAATTCTTGGCTAGAATCTGATAAATGTAATTTAATTAAATCTGATGATAGATCGCAATAAATTTTATATACATGGATCTTCTTATCTCTTAAATCTTCTTTTAAATCTCTCAAATTTTTTATACTTATTTCTGGATCTATATGCAATTTAACTAACATTTTTTAGTCCCCCAATGGTATTATAATATCTTTATTCATTATTAAAATACTGTCACAATCCCAACCGTATAAATCCCAATATAATCTATCATGATCCTTTGATATAAATACTTCAATTGCATCATAATCTTTTTTTAATTTTTCAAAATCAATAAATATACTCCATACAAAAGTCTTTTTTATTTTTGGTAATTTATATAATTTATCGGCATTATCAATTATTAATATTTTGCTGTTTTGTGATAGCTTAAATTCAAAAAAAAGCTTTAAGCTATCAGTCTTAAACCCTTCATTAATACACCATTTTTTCCAGGATATTTCATAATTATTATTCGATGCCCACAAACCACCACTTGGTTTAACAAACATTTTTCTATTTTTTATTTCTTTAAATAAATTTTTATCAAATTTGTCATGTCCATAATGTATATATTTCATTTATTTTTATTCTCCTATATTAAATTTATTTAGTACAATTTTTCCATTATTCAAGTCTAAAATCATTTGAGGCCGAAGTAAATTTCTTTTTTTACAATATTTTTCAATATGATTTGAAATAACAAAAAAATCATTTATAGACCTTAGAATTATCATCTTTTTTCCGTTGTTATCAATAAATTTTATTTCGGTTATATTCTCTAAATAATTATGATTTTTAGGCAATATAACTTCAAAAATATATGTCTCCGGTCTTGATTTTTTATAAGTTTCTTTAAAACTTTTAGTATTACAAATAAAACATTTTGTAATACCTTTTGGAATTACCCTACCGCAGCTACAAAGATTTTTTTTCATTTCAAAACACCCTTTAACTTTTATTTTTTTATTATATCATTTTTTATTATTCGACTCTACAAAAACATTGAATACTCTATAAAAATGTAGTATTATTTAAATATAACAAATTAGGAGGTAGATATGAAAACTACATTAACGGAGCAGGATAGAAAAGTTTTAAAAAGAGAAAATGAAAGGAGGAAAGGAAATAATGCAAAATCTAAAAATAAATAATAAAGTTAGGAAATATAGAGTATGGCAAAGATTAACACAAGAATATCTAGCAAAAAAACTCAAAATTTCGATTCATCACCTAAGACAAATCGAAAATGAATTTAAATACCCAAAATATCAGATTCGCGCAAGGATCTGTAAATATTTTAATGTAAATCAAGATCAAATGTTTATTGGGGAATGATATAATTAAAACAGTGATTTTTATTTATTGCCGTTGAAATCGAGGGAATAAAAATTATGGAAAAAAATGATTTCAACAAAAGAATAAAAATGGTTCAAAATGAAAGTTTTAAATCCCTAAGCAAAGAGGATTTAAGTAAAACCAGTAATAGCAAAAGCGGTTATTATAGTCTGGAATCAATTTTCAAATATTTAAATCCTCTATTAGAAAAATACGAACTGAATATTGAAATTATGGAAATATCACAAGTCAGTGTACACATGATTTGGTATGATGACTTAAGTGATAAAACAAGAGATTGTATAATTTCAATCGAAAAAATTAAAGATGTCCCAAGATTAGCATCAATTCCAAATGATGTTCAATCATACGGGGCAATATTAACCTATGTTAAACGGTATGCGTATTGTTGCATATTAAGATTACCAAGTACTGATGTAATAGAAAAAAATTATCCTCAACAATTACCTCCACAAAAGAAAAATTTAAATAGTCGGCAAAAAAATCAAGAGACAAAACCAAAACAAGCTTTGGCAAATCAAACAGACATAAAAAGATTTTATGCTGTTTTTATCAAAAAATTTACAAAAGAATATATTGATAATGAAATTTCAGAGTTAATAAAAAAGGCATTTAAAGTAAAATCAAAAAAAGAAATACCTCGATTAGAATTAATAAAAATGATCGAGTATGCCGAAAAGGCAAATCCACAAAATATTGAACAAGCATTAAAAGACAAAGCGAAAAAATAGCATTCGAGGTGGTAATGATGGATATTATTCTCAGAGAATACCAACGAGAATGTTTAAATACAATTTTAAAGAAAGGTCCAGGCGGCTATTTAATTCAATTAGCCACTGGACTTGGAAAAACTATTATATTTACTCAATTAAGTAAATATATAAAAGGCAAAATATTAATTTTATCTCACAGGACAGAATTAGTTTATCAACCATTAAAATATATTGATTGTAGCAAGGCGGTTGAATTAGGCGAAAATTATAGTAACGGCGAAAAAGTTATTAGTAGTACAGTTCAAACTTTTTGTCGAAGATATGAAAAATTTGGTAAAAGATATTTTGAGATAATAATAATTGACGAGGCACACCACAGCGCGGCGCAACGGTATAGAGAAATAATTGAACATTTCCAACCAAATAAATTGTTGGGTTTTACCGCAACGCCAAACCGGGCTGATAATATAAGGCTTGATAATATATTTGATGAAATCATTTTTGAAAGATCCGTAAAGTGGGGGATCTTAAATAATTATTTATCAAACATACATTGCAAGTCTGTAAATATCGGTTATTCCCTAAAAAATGTTAGATTAAAAATGGGGGATTACCAAGAAAAGTTATTAAATGCCGCGGTTAATATAGATAAAGCAAATTCGGCAATAGCCGAAACATATTTTAAATATAGCAAAGGACAAACTATAATTTTTTGTGTATCAATAGCACATTGCTATAATATACAAAAATTGATTCCTGGATCTAAAGTAATTGATAGTAAAACATCAAAAGAAGATAGAAAACAATTAATTGATGATTTCACTAATAAAAAATTTAGATGTTTGATTAATTGTTTGATTTTTACGGAGGGAACCGACCTTCCGTTGATTGAAACTATCATAATAGCAAGACCAACAAAAAGTATTACATTGTATACGCAAATGGTTGGAAGAGGTTTAAGACTTTATCCAGGAAAAAAAGAATTATTATTAATAGATTGTGTAGGATCTCATAGCTTAAATTTATGCATGGCTCCTTGTTTATTTGGATTAAATATTCATGACACGAGTATTGATCCAAACCGGATAGATTCTAATATTTTTGATTTATCAGATTTTGTCAGTCAAGAAATTGACAATCCTAAGTCCTGGATCAAAAATATTAAAAATGTTCAATTGTTTAAAAAAACATTTGGATATGACATGCATAATGTAAATTATTTTTTAAATCCAGATGGAAGTTTTACGATCAGTTTTCCCGGATTTAAAAAAATAATACCGGCTCCGGATAAATTAGGATATATCCAGGGCAAAAAGAAAAAGTACAGATTACAAAAAGTTTTTGACTTAATGTACATACATTTAGTCAAAAAACATTCGGATCAAATTATGCTTTGGGATCTGGATAGGATAAAAAGGTGGGGAAAGTTAAAACCGACTCAGAACCAAATAAAATTTATTAGATCATATTATCCGGACTACCCTATTTGGGATTTAAACCGAATGGAAGCATCTATTTTAATAACAAAAACAAAGGAGGACGAAAGTGAATAATAAAGAAAGTCAGGAACTAATAAAAATAATAAAAGAGCTTAAAAACCAAATTATAGATTTAAAAGAATATATAAAAAAAGAAATTGTAAATAAGAAAAAAGATCCAAAAGTTAAAATTGATTGGATTGATTTGAATGATTGGGAAGAGGACGAGGATTTAAAAGATGGATAAGACCAAATTAAAAATAGGTGATAAAGTTAAAATAAAAGCTAATACAGATTTGATTATTGGTGGGTTATATCATCATTGTACAAAAGAATTTTTAACTGAATTATTTGGCGAAATAGTTAAATTTGATAAATGCTTTGAAACATGTTTTCAGGGTGAAATTGTTAAAATAGGAAAATATAACACATATTATATTTATGATGAAATAGAAAATAAATATTTTATCATGAATAATAATCATAATGAAATTTATTTATTGGAGGATAAATGATGAATAAACAAAAAATATTAAGAAAGATTAATCAATGCCTTATGGAAAATGGTATTTTTAATATTGATATTGCGAAAGAAATTGCTGACACAATAGAAGATGAATTATCTTTTGGGCAAGTCAATATTAGTAATGATAATAGCAGTATTACTGCTATACAGAATAATAAAAAAAAGAGGTAAAAAATGAATAGAATAATTATTGAAAATATAAAACAAGATATTATAAAGGCCGGATCTATAATTATTTTAAATGCGGCTATTGATATGGATCAAATTTGGTCAAATAGAAGAATAATAATTATAACAACGACAGGTCGATTAATAGACTTAGAGTCCGGCGCAGATGTAACGGCAAAATTTTTAAATTTAAAAGAAGATGATCATTTAAGTTACCCAGAAATAGCACAAATATTACAACCATTTATTACAAAGATTTGTAATGAAAATGAAATTATAATAAGGAGTGGTACTAATGAAAAATAAAAGTAATTTGGAATTCAAAGGAAAATCTGATTACCAGGTAAAATATATAATATTAGAAGATGGAACAAAATTAGATATAAATAATATTGCTCATGTTTTAATATTAAAAGCTAAAAAAAATGATAAAGAATATGAATTTTGTTTAAGTCAAAATATTAAAGAAAAAAATGATTATAAAGCATTATCCAATCAAGCGTTTTTGATGGCTAATGCTTTAAAGATAATGGATTTAAAAAATGTTGATTTTGCAACAGCTACAAAGATCCATATTGAATATATGGATAAACTAATTGAAAGGAAGAATAATGCATAAGAAATTTATACAACAATTTCTAAAAAGTCATGAAATTGATGGCCAAATATTTTTTATTTTTGGCCAGGACAATATTTTAAAAATATCAGGTAAATATCAATATATAAGATTTGAAGTTGATATTACTTTAATAAATTCGTTACATGTAGACAGCGATTATATTTATTTTGTAACAAGGTATGGAAAAATATTATTACCACGAAAGAAGAAAGAACCAGAGCAGGAGCAAAAACAAACACTAAAACTTAGAATATTTAAAAAATTATTTGGAGGATAATTAATGAAAAATATAGATGAATTAAAGAAAACAAGAATATCAATTAAAAATTATAAAGAAGGTGACGGCGGTTGGGCTATCTGTTATTTGCCACCGGAGAAAAAAGAAATAAAAGTCGTTTTTTCTTTTGGTGATGGGTGGGATCATGTGAGTGCATCCTTTGCGCATAGATGTTTAACCTGGGAAGAAATGTGCCGGATCAAAGATATATTTTTTCATGAGGACGAAATTGTATTACAATATCATCCAGCAAAAAAAGATTATGTCAATTTGCATCCTCACGTTTTACATTTATGGAGACCTCAAAATGTTGATATACCTATTCCGGATAAGATTATGGTATAGGAGGTTTGAAATGTTTTGGATGCTTTTTATTTTTAGATTAGCAATTTACTTGTTTAGCTGGATCTTTATTATTTTTCAAGCTATCTTAAAAGATAATGAAGAAACGAGACAAAAAGCAAAAGATATAAGGGAAGTTTATGGATCAAGAAGAATTAATATATTAAATGCATATACGTTTTTCATATTGCCGGAACTTGTAGTTATATGTTTAGTATACCAGGATCTAAAAACAATTTTTAAAGGGGATATTAAATAATGGATTATCAAACAGTGAGAAATAAAATAGATGAGGTAATAACTGATTTGCTAGAGATAAAAAAACATAAGAATAATACAAAATATGTCGATATGTGTTTTAATCATATGCTTAATGATTTGCACGATATGACAGCGTTTTTGAGCGCTCAATCACTTAAAGAAGAATTAGGAATAGGTCAGAATGAAAGTGAGGATAAATAATGAATTATAAAAAATTAGTTGAACAGGTAGGAAAAGAGAGCCAAATAAAAAAATCTATGGAAGAATTAATCGAACTGCTGGAATTGCTAATTAAAACTCAGACAAAAGAAGTTTATTTTCCTCAAAAAATACTTGATAATCTTGTTATGCAAGAAATAGCCCATGTATATATGATCCTTAGATCATTAAAAATAGTATTTAATGTTAAGGATGAAGATATAATCAAAGAAATAAAACATAAGGAAATCAAGCTTATAAATAAATATTCACAGATTGAGAAATAAAGCCATGAAGCCTGTAAAATTTACAAAAGTAACTAAAAAATATATAAATGAAAAAATTTTAAAATTAGATATGGATAAAGATTCAAATGAAAATTTATTTAATACAACTATGGATATCTTAAGATCCAAAAGATTATTTCTAAAAGATATGAAAGCAATAACTTATTTTGCCGGAAAATATCATTTAGAAATTGGATTTTATACAAAAGACACTTATTTTTCAAAAGATTTTGAAATTTCAAGGGGTGATAAAAATTAGTAATTACAGCAAAGAATATTATCAGTTAAATAAACATATATATAGAGAAGCTTCAAAAAAATATCGTAGAAAATATTTTGGATATGAAAAAAAAAAGAAAAAAAATATTAGAGTATAAAAAAGACATGAAAAAATTAAAAGACCTAATGTTTGAATATTGCGGAGGTAAATTTTAATTGAAGAATGATTTTGAAAATAGGATTAATAAATTAATCTTAGCAATAAATAATAGTGGCCGCGGTTTTGGGTGGCAAAATCAACCAAAAAGAAGTCATGAAACCGGGACTTATTTAGAAGGTGAGCCTTTTGATTTTATAATTTTATCACCAGGATATAATTGTGTTTTTGATGCAAAAATGACACAACAAGATAATTATCAAATTATGAAAAAAGATATTAAGCAAGCAAATAATCTATTTAAATGTTACAAGACCGGTATGGATGCATTTTTCTTAATTTACTTTTTTAAGAAAAATACATATAGAAAAATACATATATTAGATTTTTTAAATATATTAGGAACTAAAAAAAATATAAAATTTGAAGATTGTGAGAAATTTCGACTTGAAAGGATGTTTTAGATGGATAATAATAGTAAAAAAATAAAGATACAAAGGCATTATCCCTATTCCTATAAAATAACACTACCAAAAGAATATTGCGATTTTTTAGAAATTAATGATGAAACATGGATAAACATAAGTCTGGATAAAAAAGGAAATAGGATAATATTGGAAAGGAAAGAAGATGGAAAAAAAACAAATGAATAAATTACAAACTATTCTATTCAATAAAAATATTGCAATAAAAGATATTGCAAAAAAATGTAATAGAAGCCCGTCCCGGATGGGCTATAAAATAGACAAATTAATTCTAAATTTATCAGAGATAAAAATAATTTTAAAAGAATTAAATATGAAATTTGAAGATATTTTTTGATATAATAATATTGTTGAAAGCTTTTCCTTTTACTATAAAACAAAAAACAGGGATTATATGCCCTGTTTTTTTATGTTTTAATCGGCTTTTATATCTCCGAACGGATCTATTTGCATCTGAGTATATTCGTCCGTTTTTTCGGTAAAAAAGTCATCTTTGAATTGTATTGGGCGAACTGAATTATTTTCATATTTCATGACTTTAAAATTATTTTTTGAATCCAAAATAACTATATTTTCTTGTTTAATAAATCTTAAAAATTGCTTTTCGGGAATATCATTTTCCCTTAAGATTTTTAATAATTCATTTCGATAAAAACAGGGGCCGTCTTTATGGATGAATCCTAAACGAGAAATTTTTGATTCAGTCATGAATCGGGATCGATTTGAAAAATAAATTTCTTTTACAATTTCTAGGCCATATTGCATTTTATCAATGCTTTTTTTTGTTGGCAATTTTCCTAAGATCCTTTTTCCCCATGCTATAGAATCGGATTTTTCATATCCTAAAATTTTATGTAGAATTCTATCACATAAAACTAATACTGATACATGCGTTATATGAGCCTCAAGATTTTTATTATTAGATAATTTATCTTCTATTTCATTTAACCAATCATCCAATTTGGATCTATTTTCTTTTATAAATTCGATAAACATAGGCCCTAAAAACCCATAATTTTCGTAAACAATTTTTTTTGTCAATCTTGCCAAATTTTTATCAACAGATGGGACACCTTCAATTTCTAAAAGTCTTTTATGAGCGCCACCGTCTGTCTTTTCATCCAGTACTTGACGTTCACCGGTTAAAATGAATACTAATTCCCATATATTAACAGGCCCGGTTTTTATGTCTATATTCGATCGAGTTTTCCCGGAGCCGTTCGCCATATCATAAATTAATTTGGCTATTTCATTTTTTGAGGCAATGCTCAACTGTTGACTATCATCAAAGATTGCTACCAAATTATTATATAATGCTAATTTGGCCTCAATCCCAGCCCTAGTAACGTTGCAACTTGGAATTGTGTCTTTTCCCGGTCGTCCCCAAACACTAAAGGCAGCGGCAGCCGCAATCGATTTCCCGCGATTAGGCGGCGCGTAGTTGTAAAATCCAAAACCTTGTAATTTCATAGGTTTTATTAAAGGACTTGCTAAACTAGAATTTATATATCCTCTAAAAATATCATTCTCCAAATTATACTTGATAATATATTTATACTCTTCCCAATCACCTTTTTGATGAAAACTTTCTATAATTCTTTGATCGTTTTCATTATTGTTATATAATATTGTTTTTTTGCTATAGGGTAAGAATTCATTATTTACCCAGCCAAGTTTTGAAGATGCATGTTTTCTCTCTATTTTCATATGTTTTAATAATCCTGAAATATACTTATCATATTGTACAATGTCACTGGTATTCCCATCAAACCAGCTAGAAGTTTTTAAATGGGAATTTAAAAAAATTTTAAAATTTCTTGGGGTCGCAAATGCATCGTCCGATTTAAATACATTTACTTCTTTATTGAATCCATTTGTTACCGTTAATAAAAGCTCTTCACGCTTATTTAAATATATTAAATCTGTTGGTATTAGTTGGACCGGAGTAATTAATTTGTCTTGACACTTATCGGATTTATTTATAAATCTTTGAATAAATCCTTTTCTTGACAGATAATATCCAGGTCCCACATTTAAATCTAATAATTTTATATTATTAGTAAATTCGAGGTCCTCTTTGAAAGTTTTTTCTCCTTTAAATTTATTATATTCATCAATATATTTATATTTATCCACAGGTTTATCAACAGGTTTATCAACAGGTTTATCAACAGGTTTATCAATATGCTTTAATTTTGTAGATGTATTCATTTAGTATCCTCCGTTTTTCCCCAATTTTATGCGCCCATAAATCAAATTGTTGAAACAGATTATTTCCGGAAGATATTAGTAATATTCTTATATCGTTCCGGATCGTTTTTGTATTTCTTGATTAAATTATTAATTTCTCTTTGGGGAATTAATATCCGACCTTCTTTTTTTATAGAACTTAATTGCTTATTTTTTATTTTAAGTCGGACAGTTCTAGGAGTAATTTTTAAAAGTAAGGCGGCCTCTTTTGTTGTTAAATATTTTTCATTCATATTATCACCTCTTCCCTAATAGAAAAGAGTATACATTAATGTATAGTGTTTTGCAATCATTTTTTTGAATAGAGTAGAAAATAAATATTATATAGATAATATTTATTATATTACAAAAAAATTAAATTAGGTGGTAAGTTTAACTTTTTTGCATGAGTTACAAAAATAAAACTTTGTAACTTTTCATAATTATAGTATATATTCACAAGCCGATAGACTTTGAAGTATTTTTTTGAGTATTTGATATTACATAAAAGGTTACAAAGTTACATAAAAAATTTTTTTTGTAACCTGTTTTGTAACCGATTTTTTATTTTATATATATATATATATATTAGTAATATAGTAATATATATATATATATATAGATATAGTAACTACAAAAGTTACAAAGTTACAAAAAAATGCTTGTATTTCTTATATACAAAATTAAAAAATTTTTTTAAAAAAAAATATTTGTTATTACATATATATAATTTAATTCATTTTTTTTGTAACTTTTGCTATGTCTCTATTCAAAACATTGATTGCTCTAAGAGTGTATAGGTTACAAAAAACGTTACAATATTTAAAATGACGCTTATTAGTGCCTTGTATCCAAGTTATAATCAGTGATTCAGCAAGTTACAAAGTTACATAAAAAAGTTACACTTTTTTGTAACCTGCTAAAAAATATATAAATTGCTTTATAATATTTCTTACTATATAATAAAAAAGTGATTTTATTATATAAAATATTCATTTTTTATTCGTCCTTTAATAAGGGATAAATTCAGGAGCCAGGTGTAATTTTATGCCTGGTTTTATATATCTGTTAGATTAAATTTCAAAATATAGGTTGAAAATGATGTACCTTTTTTTATATAATATAATTACATAATTATATAAAAAGGAGGATAAAATGAATATTTTAAAAATCTTTTCTTTGTTGGCATTATTATTAAAAAATGAAAATAAACAAAATGAATATTGCCCGGAATGCGGCGGCAAACCTATTACTTTTAAAAAAGGAGAAAATATTGAAGTATACATATGCGGAAGGGGCCATGTGTGGTATGAAAAAACAAGCATTTTTGATAAGAGGCAATAATTACATTTCTACAATAGAAATTGTAGAAATTGAAAAAGAAACACCGAAGTACTTTGTTGTAAATAATATTAAATATCGGAAGCTTTGTAATCATGAAGCAATGGCAAGAAAAAAATCAATATCAAGATATTTTAATGATGATTATCTATTCTGTACAGATAATCATAAAATAATCCAAAAGCATATAAATCAATGTTATGAATATTTTCAGAATGAATTAAAAAAAGAATTTGAATCAAAAATAAAAAATTTAGAGTTTTTTAAACTCTACAAAATTTGGAGGATGTTAAATGAATAAAAAAATTTTTGAAATTACAGGTAATTTTTGGGTAGACATGTTTTTAATTTTAATTTTTCCATGGTTCGTTATAGCAATAGCGTTCCGGAATAAATTTAATTGGCATTGGGGGAAAATTGCCATAATCGGGATTGTTGCGCTTTTTATAAGCAATTATTCTTTTTTCTCTAATAGTTCTTATGAGAAAAAATACAATGATTTATTATCAAAGTATGAAAAATTACAAAATAAAGACTCTAAAAAATTAGATAATGATAATGAAAAAAAAGCACAAACGATAAAGATAGAAAATGATAAAAAAATCACTGTAAAACCAACATTAAAACCAACACCAAAACCAACATTAAAACCAACATTAAAACCAACACCAAAACCAACTAAAAAATTAATTTATGATCAAAGTATAACCTTTGATCAATTAAATAGAGATCCAGATAAGTATTTTGGAAAAGGTGTTATATTTTCTGGAACTATTATTCAAGTTATGATGGATGATGCTGGTGATACTTTTCGGATTGATGTTGGCAATAATAATATTATGATTTGTACTTATAAATATAAAAATAATGAATTAAGATTAATTGAGAATGATAAAATCAGATTTCAAGGAATTAGTTTGGGCTTATATACATATGAAACAGTTTTAGGGGCAGAACAAACCGTCCCGGCTGTTACTATTGATAATATAATATCTAGATAGGAGAATTTAAATGTCTAAAATAAAGCATTTAGGAGAAGTTAAAAATATTAAAATTACTGCCGAAGTAGAAGGAAAAATTGTAAGTTTCAATCCGGAAACGGCTGTTATTGTTGCATATGATAAAGATTCATTGATTAATTTATGTAATATTCATAGCTCAATTGACGGCACAAATAAAATTATTAAACAGTTGAAAAATTATATTGATATTTTAGAAAATCAAATTATTAAAAAAGTAAAATCCAATATGGATCTAGTAGAAAAGTCTTTTAAATATTATAAAAATAATGACATTGAGGGTTTTAAAAAAGCTTGTAAAGATGGAGAATTAAAAGATATGCCGGAAGATGTCGCAATGGAAATGGAACAAAAAATGTTTAAGGGGGATCTTAATTAATGGATATGGAGGAATATTTTGATTACACACAGGAAAAATTAAAAAAAATTATTAAAGAAGTAAAAAGGATTGGAGTAAGTGAATACCATCCTACTATTAAAAAAGCTAAAAAGAAGGCTATTAAAGCTTTAAAAAAATTACATAAAGAATTTGAATTTTAAAAAAAAAGGGGGATAATTAAACTAATGAAAAAATATTTTTGGTTGGGAATTATTGCAATGGCAATATTATCAAACATATTAGGTCTTATTATTTTATTTTTATATGAGAAATAAAATTAATCTTAGGAGGAATAAAAATGAATTTGGTATTAATCTTTTCAATTTTGAGCTTGACTATAAATGGGGCTATTCTATTTATACTTACACAATATCATAAAAAAGTATCGGATATTTATAAAAAAATATCGGCGACAAACAGGATTACTCAAGATACCTTGAGGGAATCCGACGAAGCAAATAAAATAATCTTAAGTAATCTTTATAGCGCGCAATTAGTTAGTATCTCAATTAAAGACAGCTTGAAAGCTCTAGAAATACAACTGGAAAGTAAATATAAGAAAAATCAATTGTTATTTGGGATCACTGAAAATGATGTAAGGAAAAAATATCAAGAAAATAGAAAATTTTAAAAAATAAAAGGAGCGAAAAAAAGAAAATGAATAAAACGATAAAAATTTTAATAATAATTGCAATGATAATATTTTTGATAGGATTGGGAAGTTGTGCATTACTAACTATATTTATAGGATCTTCAGCAAATGAAGTTATTAAGGAAGAAGATAACAAAGATAACAAGGTAGAAAAGGCCATTGATGATAATAAAAAAATTGATTTGGTTATCCCGGCCGTAAAACTAAGTGAAGATTATGAGGCTAACGAATTAAAGGCTGACGAGAAATATAAAGGAAAAATCGCGGAAGTAACTGGCGAGGTCGAAGATATTTCAAAAGTTTTTGAAAAAACTTCTATTACATTAAAAGGAAAAGGCTTATTATATAGTATTAATTGTGGTTTTGAAACTGAAAATGAAAAAGAAGTTATAAATATTAATAAAGGCCAAAAAATTACGATAATAGGCTATATTGACGGCTATGGAATAAGTGTTGATATGTCAAAATGTAGAGTAAAAAAATAAATCTAGGAGAATTTTTAAATGACTGAAATAGAAATAATCCACCAACAAATAGAAATATTGCATAGAAAAAATACAGGCTTAGAGGAATGTTTAAATATTTTAGAAAAAATGCTTGAATTGCAAAGTAAGAGAATTGAAGAATTAGAAAAAACAAATAAATAAATTTAGGTGATGATTATGAAATTTTTAGAAATTTTATTGTTAGATAAAAAAAAGGAAAATTTACAAGAATACCATAAGGCTTTAGAGCTAATAGCCGATATTCAAAGTAAGAGAATTAAAGAATTAGAAGAAATATTAAAAATAAAAAAATAAAGAATTAGGAGCGAAATGTTATGAAATTTTTGGAAATTTTAGAAACGGATAAAAATAATTATGAACGTTATAAAAAATTATCTGAGGATCAAAAAATAAAATTTGAAAAAAATTATAAAAAAACATTTCGCTATCAATTTTTTGAGTTAAATTATTATATGAGAAAGTATAAAAATAAAATGGAGGAGTAAAAATGTTAATTAATGGAGTTCCATATTTACAAAAGCAAATCAAGCTAAATTTAAATATAACTCCACTAAAGAGAAAAAAATCAGACATAAAGGCTATTGTTGTTCATTATACCGCAAATCCTGGGGCGACAGCCGATAATCATTTTGATTATTGGAATAATGCTTTTAGAAAATCGTCGGCTGATGTCGTTATTGATAAAACTAAAGTTTTAAAAATCAATGACTGGTATAGAAATTATACCTGGGCCATTGGTGATGGAAACGGTCGATTTGGATATTGGAATAGCAACACTATTTCTATTGAAATGTGTATCGAAAAAAACGGCAAGCTAGATCCTAAAACTATATCGAATACAATTGCTTATATTCGATATCTAATCAAAAACGGATTTACAGAGAACGTAATAAGACATTATGATGCTTCAAGAAAATTATGTCCTTTTGAATTTGTTGATTTAACTATCAAGGGCCATAACAAAGCTTATAAAGATTTTAGAAGCAGAATATTTGCCAAAGATGCTAATTTATATGAAAATTATCAAGGCCTTTACTGGCTATGGAAAAAGGGATTTATTACAGGTAAAGAGTATATGACAAGTAAGGAAAAATCCCACTTTGATTGCGACCAGATAGGAATTATTATGAAAAGGATCTATGAAGATATACTAAGTAAATAAAAGGAGAAAATCATGAGTGAAAAATACATTGAATTTGAATTAAAGAAAGATGGAACAACAGAAAAAGTGAAGTTTAATAATTATATTTTGATCGGGATAGATCAAAATGAAGTAGAAAAAACCCATGTTGCGCGTATATTAACCAAAATTTCTGGACCATTTAATACCAAAATTTTTCATAATGAATTAACAAAATTAAAAGAAAGATTAGGGAAAAAATTAGAGGAAAGACCTCATATTGATAAAATATTTAATATGACAAATGGAATTGTTGATATTTTTGAGAAAGAGGGAATACAGGGCTTGAAGTATGAACGTAAAAATGGGAAATTTTCCGAATTTAAAAATACAGAATTTGAAAATATATTAAAAATTCTAGAAGAACAGTTCAGATAAGGAGAAAATTATGAGTAAAAAAATAAAAAATATTGAATTAAAGACATTTTATGAAGATGGAACAATAGATACAAAAGAATTTAATAATTTTGTTTGTATTGGAATGAGTGTTGATCAAAAAGAAAATAGGATAGATGTAAAAGTAACTAATAGGCTTGACGAAATTTACTATGCCCATGTAGCAATACAACAAATGAAAAAAGTTATAACATGTATTGAAAAATCTATTGAAACATGTCCGATAGAGAAAATGGCTTTTGATATAACTAGTCAAATCTTTTCTATTTTTGAAGAAGAAGGTCTAGAAGGAATAAAAAAAAGATATAAAAATAAAGAATTAAATATAACTGATGAAGATTATAAACATACATTAGAGGTTTTTAAAAATGTCCCTAGGCCGGAGGTTAGAAAGGAATAATAATGGATATTGATTATTTAATGAATAAACTTAATTTATTTACTATCGAAGATCCGGAAGTATGTTTTGAAAGATTAAAAAAACATATAGATTTAAAAGGTCAAATGATGTCTAGCATGTATTTTGATATTACTAATGATGAATGTCATGCCATAGCTGTCAGATGTTACCAATTAGGATATGATAAGGAAAAACTTTTAAGTTTCTGTGAGGAAAATAAATTAGAATATGTACCATATTTAATTGCATGAAAATGGAGTGAAAAAAATGGAAAAATATAATTGTTATAAAGGATTTGTAAAAATTTTAAAAGATGGAATGCCAGTTAATAGTTTTTTTGAAAAAGACGGTATGAAAGCCGAATTTACAATTGAAGATAATAGTATAATTATTAATGAAAATTTAGTTATTCCTATGCATAATGTTTGTTATTTTAATATTAGTAAAAATAATTGTAGTTCTGACTATAATTGCCATTTATTAATAATGGTTGCCAATTGGGCAAATTTATAATAATTTATAAAGTCGAATCTAACACAAGTATATTGTGTTAGATTCGACTAACTTTGTATCATTGAATATAAGCTCGATACGAAGTTTTTGTAATAATTACGTAATTTAGATTTATATTCAATCTAACATAACCAAATAAATATTAAAGGAGAATTAAATTGAGTAAAACAAAAAAGAAACAAGGCAATTCATTATTTTATTTTTCTATATTTATTATTTTATTTTTTTTGATCATTCTTTATATAAAGTATGTAATATTTTTAATTTTAATAATTGGATCTATTTTTATAACTTATAAAATAATAAAACATAATAAATTAATTAAAGAAAGAAGAGATTTATTATTAAGAACAAGCTCATTAAACCAATTATTATATACATTTCAAAATAATCCTTATGATTTTGAGAAATATATTGCAAATTATTTTAATCTTTCGGGATATAAAAACGTAAAAACAACACTAAAAAGTAATGATTTAGGTAAAGATATAATCATGTTTGATGAAAATAATTCTAAAATTATAGTAGAGGTTAAATTATATAGCAAACATAATTTAATTGATAGGCCAAAGATCCAAAAATTTCATTCGGCAATGATTGATGAAAATGCGGAAGGCATTTTTGTTACTACTAGTGATTTTACCGGACCAGCTTATCAATTTTCAAAAAAACATAATATTAATTTAATTAACGGCGATACTCTAATAAAAAATATATTTGCTTTAAAAAAAAGAATTAATGAAATTAAGACAAAAAAAAATATGATATAATTAAGTTGGATTTTTTATTTTTTAAAAGTTTGCTACTTCTTATATAAAAAAAGGGATATAAATATATCTCTTTTTTTTATGCTTATTTTTATAAATATCTATTGTTATATTGCCTTTTTTATATGTATTGTTTATAATGAATATAAATATTAATAGGAGGTTTAAATGAATAAAAAAACTAATATAACAATAGGTTTGCAGTCAAGCACTATTGAGAAAATGAATTGTTTTTTGTCTTACACTTTGCAACCAAGACAAACCTGGATTGAAAAGTTAATATTAAATGAAATTAAGACAAAAAAACCAAAGCTAAAATATGATATAAGGATTGTCGATGCTGATGATGAATTACAGATTTATAATGCATATGATTATATATTTTATGGATCTAGTAAAGAATTTATTAAGATTTTAGATGAAAACCAAAAGATTATTATTAGGGCCATGCCAACTCTAAATGAGTTAAAAATTAATGGCCAGGTTTTAATATCTGAAGAGTCCCCATTTGTTTATAGGAGGAAAATATAAAATGAAAAATTTTATAAAAGCTTTAAATATTTTATTAAAATATGAAAATCCTGATTGTCCGTTTCATTGCGAGCATGATGTTTTGTATATTTGCGTATCACCTACAAGAGTATCACTGGAAGATATAAAAAAATTAGATGATTTACAAATACATGCAGACTATGAAGAGAATTATTTTTTTAGCTACCATTATGGTAGCGCATAAATATAAATAGAAAGAAGGCATAAAATGGGAAAAAAAGAAGTTGAAAAATGTAAAATTGAAGCCTGTTACAAGGATGGAACCAGTGACATTTACGAAACAAATATATTTTTTTTTACTGGCAAGATTTTTAAAGGTGACGGAAGCGGAATGATGGTACTTAGTTTAGGATATGAATTATACGATTTTTATAGAATATTAAAAACTATGGAGAGGAAACGAAAAGAAATTTGCAAGGCAATATTTAAAGCTTATCCAAATTATAACGAAATTTTTAAAATATTTGATTTTGTTAATGAAAATGGCCCGGATGGATTAAAAAGGGAAAATTTTAATGTTTCCGAAGAAGAATTTAATAATATAAAAGATATGTTTTTGTAGGAGGGAACGTGGAAAAAAATTGTAAATTATCAAAAGAATTAAGTACAAAATATAAGGCTAAAAAAAATGAATGTACTGATAATAGCTTTAAAATATGTAAATATGAAAAATTAGATTTATGTATAGGATTTATAGAGCATGAAAATTATCATTTTATTCATCTATGGAATATACATAATAACAAAATTGTTGATACTACCCTTCCAGATGATGAAAAAGATTATAATTATATTGAAATTATGAGAATTAATAATTTTGATGTAATCAAGAAAAAAATATCTGATAGTTACAAGGTAATTGGATTGATAGAAAAAAAATTATCAATCTTAAAAGAGGAAAATGTTGGGGGATTTTCTTTGTCTCTAGCAACTAATTTTAAAATTTATAGAGGTGCCAAGACTGAACGTGAATTTTGTTGTTTAAGTGCAGTTGCAATGTTTTCTGAAAATATAAAAAGAATGGAATATGAATTTAATTAAAAAGGAGCAATATGTTTTATTTTGTTTTTAATATTGAATTTAAAAATATTGAATGGTCCGGCCAAATGTATGTTAGAAAAAATGAAACAATAAAAGAATCAATAAAAAGACATTTTCCAGATTGGAAAGAAAATGACGATTTTGGTGTTAGTAAAAATTATTGTGTATATATCAAAAATATTTTGGTCGAAGATTTATTAGATTATTTAAAAGAAAATGGATTTAATTAAATAAGGGTCTTCCCTCTCCCCTAAAGGCTATAAAATCAATATATAGAGACAAATTCCCGGCAGGGGATAGAGGACCTATAAAAAAAAGGGGGGATAAAATTGATTGTTTTAATTTTCAAAGTAATTTTTGAAATGATTTTTTTTGATAAAGAACAGGGATTAAATATTTTTTTATTAACTAATAAAGAGTGTAAGAAATATAAATTAAATGGTAAAAAAAAAGATCATCCAGACAATGATCCATTCCCTATCTATTTAGGAGATGAAAAAATATAAGATATTCCTTAAGTATAATAATATAATATATCATTTTAAATAAATTTTATATATTTTATTTAAATTTACTAACTTAGGTAATTTAAATAAAATATATTTTTTTATTTATGTATTGCATTGTATGGCAAAAAGCTATACAATGTAAATATATTAAATAAATGGAGGTAGCAAAATGATTGAATTAGATTTTTATGAGGTTAATTTAATTGATAATGAAATTAAAATACATTATCATCCAAAATCGAAATTTAAAAATCAAAAAATTGAATCACCACTAAAAGATTTTTTATTAAAATATTCAAAAATACAAAATTTTAAATCTGACTATGACTTTCAGGATCATTTAAATTTTGTATTTAAGGAAAAAATATTAACAAGTGAAAAAAAACTTTTGGAATTATTAAAAATATTGGAGGATGATTAAAATGTATTTAACAACTAATTTTTTAATGGAAGTAAAAGACCTGGAAAAACAGGACTTAGAAAGAATGAATATTCTTAATTTCAAAAAATTAAGAAGAGAGCCACAAATTGACTGGATCGATAATGAAAATTATACAATAAGAAAAAAATATTCAAGTGGTAAATTAGTCTGGATTATTATTGATTATACCTGTTTTAATGATAAATTTATTAAATATTTAAACAATTTAAATGATGATTTTTATGATTTTATTAAAAATAAAACAATTAGATTCCCGATTGAGACATTTGATAGTGATTTTGAAATTAAAATTGATGATAATTTAGATGAATTATTAACATATGAATTGACATTACAAGATTTATGTAAAATTTTATATAGTTTTCTTTATGATTTATTTTCAGAAAAAATAAAAAAAATAGAAACTAGAATGCAAAAAATAAGTGAAGAATTAAAAAATGTCTCAGAATTTAAAACTGTAAATATAAATAAATTAACTAATTTAAAAGATTCATTAGAAATTGAAATAACAGATCATAAGAAGTTTGAAGATTTATTAGATAAATTAAAATATAATTATGAGGTGTAAAAATGAAAAAATCAGTTAGTTATAGATTTGATCAAGAGACAATAGCTATTATAAATAAGATCTCAAAATTAGAAAATAGATCGCGCAGTAATGCGGTTGAAAATATAATTTTGAACTATTGGAGAAATACAGAAGATTGTCAACATAAAAGAACAAAAAAAGTAAAAAAGGGAACTAGAAAACAAGACGGAAAAACAATTACAATTTATGAAATTATATGTTTAGATTGCCAAGAAAGCTGGAATGTTGAAGAGTAATAATGTATAATGTTCTTAGTAAATATAATAAATCCACATTGTAAATAAAACTATATTAAAAATACTCATAAACTTATGGGTATTTTTATTGTTTTATATATTTATTTATTATATATTATATATAGACTGTAGATTGTATTAACATCTGTCCAAAAACCAGAAATGCATTCAAAAATATTCACTCTTTAAAGGGTGAATATTTTTATGTTATAATAACATTGTGACTACTTTATATAAAAACTTCTAATATTTGTGTTTTGTGAATTATGTTTGTTTCTTAAAACTATACTTTTTAGTATAGTTTTAAGTTTTTTATGATATAATAATGTAAATCACTAAAAAAAAAATATTTTTGATGGCAATAATTTTGAATACTAGTTAAAATATAAAAATATCCACAGGTCGAGTGGGTATTTTTATGTTATAATATACCTATAAAGTTGAAGATTTTCATTTTCTGTCAAAAAAAGGCCGATTAAATTATAATCGGCTTTTTCCCTTACGAACATTTAAATTTATATTTTTATAGGCATAAAAAAATTATATCATATAAAGAGGGAAAAATGATAAAAATTGAAAATACTGATTGTTTTGTTGCCATGAAAAATTTAAGTCCTGGATCTATAGATATGATTTTAACAGATCCACCTTACAATATGACGGCGGCTAATTTGGACAAAGCAATTGATATTGAATTATTATGGAAAGAGTATAAAAGAATAATCAAGCCAAATGGTTGTATTGCCATATTTGGTATGGAGCCATTTTCTACAATAATAAAATATCATAACCTTAAACAGTTAAAATATGACTGGATATGGGTTAAGGATAAGGCAACAAATTTTTTAAATTGTAAAAAACAGCCTATGCGGAAAACAGAAACAATCTCTATATTTTATAAAAAACAATCCCTATATATACCACAATTATATAAAAATGATCCTAAAAATATACGGCCAGCAAAAAAAAGAATGTATCATTCTAGTTTATACGGATATCATTACAAATTAGTGAAAAAAACGATACCTGAAGATATGTGTTATCCAAATAATTTGTTGTTCTTTAATAAAGAACAAAGACCATACCATCCGGCCCAAAAACCTATCAAATTATTAGAATATTTAATAAAAACTTATACTGAAGAAAATCAAATAATTTTAGATACATTTATGGGATCAGGTAATGTTGGTATAGCTGCTAAAAATTTAAAACGCTATTTTATAGGTTATGAAATAGATCCATATTATTTTAAAATTGCTAAAAATAGAATTTTTGAATATAGCATTATCTAATAATTATTAGTATCTTTTATGACAGTATTAATGCATTGTTTTTTTAGACAAGAATTAAACTCGACTTGCATTTTTTTTAATTCTTGTTTACTAGGATTTATGGCAATAGCCTCAATTATTAAAAAGTCCTCTTCAGAATTTTTCAAAATTAAAACTAATTTAATTTCATAAGGCAATTTTACCTTCCATATTTCAAATTTATCATGCTCTTTTAGCATTTCCTTAGTGCCTTGTAATACTTTTTTAATTTTATCATTTATGTTTAATCTCATTTTATATAAGGTTTTATCATCTTTGCATTCTTTTGGATCAGCTCTTAATTCATATTTTTTTATCATTTTTATCCCTCCACTTATATTATATAATGTTATTATCATTCTTGTGAATACTAATTAGTTTGGAGCTTAAATATGCCATATAGAACAAAAAAACAGTGCGCCCGGCCTGGGTGTTTTCGTGCCGTAAAGGCTGGACAAAGATATTGTAATATCCATAGAAGGGCAAACACATATACTCAAAAGATGTATAATTACAAATGGCATAAAGCCAGGACTAATTATCTTATTGATCATCCTTTATGCCGGAAATGCCAAAAAGAAGGTTTTATTGTTTCGGCAACTGTTGTCGATCATATAAGACCTCATAAAGGTAATTTAAATTTGTTTTGGGATGAAAAAAATTGGCAGCCGTTGTGTCAGACTTGCCATAATAAAAAAACAATGGAGGAAAATAAAAATGAGTAATAAAGATAAAAGAGCGATAAAAGAATTTAGAGAATCAGGCCTATTATGGTTTATAAATACTATATTACAGGTGTTTGGATGGTCAATTTATGTTGACCTTAATGGGGATGAAATAACAGGTTTTCGTCCTGGGAGAAATAAAGCCAGGGGATTTGAGGAAAAATATAATACTGAAGGATATATAAAAGTTTCTGAATATCTAAAGAAAAATATTGATGAAATATTGGAAGAATCTAAATTATAATGGAGAATAAAAAATAGGAGGTAAAAATGCAAATATATATTGATTTAAAGCCAGAACTAAGTTTAAGAGAGTTGAATAAACTTATTGATCAATTAATAAAAGAAAATTTAAGGCATAATATTAATATTGCTCTTTATAGAATTTATATTAGAAGTTTAGGCAAAATTAATGGAATTTTTATTACTTCTCTTCAGGAGAAATTTAAAATATATGGCGATATTAGAATAGAAGAATCTTTCAGTGATCGGGTCGGAAATGCCGCCGTTGAAGCTTGTAGAGGGAAAAAAAATGAGTGATAGAATGGCAGAATTAATCTTTAATATGATCGATTATATTAAAGATATCGAAACAACAATGGATAATGAATGGGGATTTTCTAGATCATTTAGTCAATTATTAAAGGATGAAGAAGTCCCAGAAATATTTTTTGATTGTACTAATATGCTAAAACTTATGGGTATTGATAATAAGGAAATAATAGAAAGAATTAAAGGGGGATGAATAAATTGGGATCTAATCATGAATTATTTTTATTGGACACTGATATTTATTTAAATTACGGAAAGAAAGATGAAGAATTAGTTGGTCATTTGGACGAAATTTCTTTAGTTAATTTTCCGGCATATCAAAAGTCTATTAAGCAAAAAATATTTAAATTTATTAAAGATAAATATTGGAAGTTATTGGGGATTTTGAAAATGACCAAAGAAATGTAAAAAATTCTATTATTTTACTTTGATATTTGAAATGAGGATTATAATGAATTTAAACGGTGAAAAAAAAATTATTAATTTATTAGTTGAGCTTATTGAATATATTGAATATAGAGTTATTGAGGATTATGGTTATCAAAGATCATTGAAAGAGTTATTAAATGATAATGAAATGCCAGGTATTTATTATAAATGTATTACTATGTTAAATGATATGGGTGTCGATATTGATAGACTTAGACAAATTCTTTAAAGATATTGATAATCATTTTGCTTGTCAATACTGTATAAATAAATATAAATTCAATGATAGTCCGCAATGTTTGGGATGTAAATTTAATCAAGAGATATCATTGAGGACCAATAAGAATAAGTTTAAAAAACAAAGAAATAAATAATAATATATGATACAATGCTGTTATCAAGTAAAATAAATTTGTTGTCTCTATAACAAGATAAGTAAGGATATATAATAGATAGTTAATAGCTATCTATTATTTTATTGCTGTTATTCATATTAATTATTATTACCTCTCTTATCCTTCGATATACTAAGTATTATATACTATGTTGAAATCCTATAAAATATCTACAAAAACCTGGCTAAAAACTGCATAAAACCAGGTCAAATGCTATAACATATATTACCATATATGTATATACATAACATATATATTATATATAATTAGCATGGTTATAATGTACTGTTAGTCATAGCTCTACGAGTCAGTGTTAATCAGTGTTGTATTACTATACTCAAGCCCTGTGATAGTGCTGTCCCTGTAGCCCAGTAGTAGACAGCAACTGCGCGCACCCTTCAACTCCTGTCTGCTCCTTGTCTATGTGTCTCTCTATTGAACAATGATCGAGCAAAGTCTTATAATTCAGTGACAATCATTGATTCAAGCATTGATTAAAAACTCGAAGGCTGTAGCTCAGTCATAGCGCGGATTTCTGAAGGGAGGGGGTAGTCGAATCTCTACGCGCTCGGAAGGCCGAAAT